>ERZ773169.92-NODE-92-length-126385-cov-59.006317_pt1 | contig 126385 bp, 106 predicted proteins | sample MGYA00580536_ERZ773169 | MGnify/ENA primary metagenome ERZ773169 (study PRJEB29015, sample SAMEA2737814) | human gut metagenome | biome: human gut; feature: human-associated habitat; material: faeces | place: China | collected 2012 ... | reverse complement strand
CCCCACTGCTGCCTCCCGTAGGAGTTTGGGCCGTGTCTCAGTCCCAATGTGGCCGGTCACCCTCTCAGGTCGGCTACTGATCGTCGCTTTGGTAGGCCGTTACCCCACCAACTGGCTAATCAGACGCGGGTCCATCTCATACCACCGGAGTTTTTCACACCAGGTCATGCGACCCTGTGCGCTTATGCGGTATTAGCAGTCGTTTCCAACTGTTATCCCCCTGTATGAGGCAGGTTACCCACGCGTTACTCACCCGTCCGCCACTCAGTCACAAAATCTTCATTCCGAAGAAATCAAATAAAGTGCTTCGTTCGACTTGCATGTGTTAAGCACGCCGCCAGCGTTCATCCTGAGCCAGGATCAAACTCTCATGTTAAAAAGTTTTCCTGTCCAGTTATAAACTGGCTTAATCAGATGTTCATCTGATTTACTGTTTTAAGGTTGTTTCTTTAATAGAAACGTTCGTGTGTTGTTATTTACAACACCCTGAAATTCATTGAATCTTTCAAGGTTATTTCACTGTTCAGTTATCAAGGTTCTTTGTTTTGTTGTCGTTCTCGGCGACAGCTTGTTTATTATATCTTATCAAGTCTGTTTTGTCAAGAACTTTTTTCATTTTTTTGAAAGTTTTTCTCTCAATCGGTTTTGTCCGATCTGTTATCTCAAACGCGACAACTTTGATAGTTTATCATGTGTTGTTTTGTTTGTCAAGAACTTTTTTGTTTTATTTTGGAAATCTTTCCAAAATCATGTTGTCCTCTGTCAAATCATGTCTTATCCAGCGGTCAGCCTGACTATAATACCACTCGTATTTTATTCTGTCAACCATTTTTTAATAATTTTTTCACTTGCATCTGAACAGCAGCGGTTAAATTTCACCCTTCTGTGACATTTAGTCTTACCAAAATCATGGTTTTCAAAGTGAAATTCATTTTTTAACCCACAACATACCAGTTTTTTCTTCTGTCTTTTACGCTTGTACGCTTTTTCCGCCTCAATCAGGCATTTTTGATGCCAAATTGGTCAAGTGCTCCATAAGTGGCTGATTACGTTCTTACAGCCTTTAACCAGCCTCGTAGAAAGAGGTATTAAATGCACTATCTGTCCCCTGCATCATCCTATAAAGTATAAAAGCGGCTGCCGGAATTATCCGGCAACCGCCCTGTTACAATCACTGCGTATAAAACACCCGCAATTATTTTAATGTAACTTTTGCTCCCTCAGCCTCAAGTTTAGCTTTGATATCCTCAGCTGTTGCTTTGTCAGCTGCTTCTTTTAATACTTTCGGAGCTCCATCTACTACGTCTTTCGCTTCTTTTAAGCCTAAGCCTGTAGCTTCACGAACAACTTTGATAACTTTAACTTTGTTCGGGCCAACTTCTGTTAACTCTACGTCGAACTCAGTCTTCTCTTCTGCTGCTGCGCCCTCGCCAGCACCTGCTGCTGCAACTACAACGCCTGCTGCTGCAGATACGCCGAACTCTTCTTCACAAGCTTTTACTAAATCATTTAACTCTAATACGCTTAACTCTTTGATAGCATCGATAAATTCTGCTGTTGTTAATTTTGCCATTATAATTTTCCTCCATTATAATTTATTGTCGCACCGGTCAGTCTCTCCTGCCGTGCCCATATACTGTTTCATCCAGCCGCCGGATAGATTACTCTGCCGGTGTCTCTGCTGGTTCTTCTGCAGCTGCTGTTTCTTCTGCCGGAGCAGCCTCTACTGCTGCATCTGCCGCACCGCCTTTTTCTGCGATCTGATTGAGAACGCGAGCAAGGTTGGTAATCGGAGACTGTAAGCTTCCAAGTAATTTGGAAAGAAGTTCTTCTCTTGATGGTACTGCTGCGACAGCCTTCATGCCTGCCTCATCATAATAAGTACCCTCAACAACACCTGCTTTGATTTCAAGAGCAGGAGCTGTTTTAGCGAACTTAGCTAAAACTCTTGCCGGAGCTGTTGCATCCTCAGTAGAGATAGCGAAAGCATTCGGTCCTTCAAGAACGTCTCTTAAGCTTTCGAACTGAGTACCTTCTACTGCACGGCTTACTAAAGTATTTTTGTATACTTTGTAAGTAACACCAGCTTCTCTTAATGCTTTACGTAACTGAGTATCTTCTGCTACGGTAAGTCCACGGTAGTCAACTACTACGACCGACTGTGCATCTTTGATGTTTTCAGAAATTTCCTGTACGATAGGCTGTTTGAGTTCTACTTTTGCCACGAATCGTGCACCTCCTTTTATTATTTTGCCGACGGATAATCCGCCGGATCACAGTGATTTTCCCACTGCTGCTGCATAAAAGACTTGAGGTATATAAAACCGCTTTATTCAGATTAAAATCTGCAATAAAAAACTCCCTGCAAAGACAGAGAGATACGGTCAAAAAAATCTTGATAAAGATCCCCTCGGCAGGTCGTCTTACGTTTACGCCATATAGCACCTGCTGTCTTCGGCATATATGCAAATCGCTGAGTACCGGAAAACCGGCTCAACGATATGCATTATAACATTGTATATTATGGTTGTCAACAATTTTCTGCTTTTACTGTGTAATTTTAACTACGTTTAATCTTACACCAGGTCCCATTGTAGATGCAAGAGTTGCACTCTTAACATACTGACCTTTTAAGCTTGCAGGTTTTGCTTTGTTGATCGCACCCATAAGGGTCTGGAAGTTGTCGCTTAACTGTTCTTCTGTAAAAGAAGCTTTTCCAACTGGCACGTGGATAATGTTTGTTTTGTCCAATCTGTATTCAATCTTACCAGCTTTGATGTCGTTAACAGCTTTTGTAACATCCATAGTTACTGTTCCAGCCTTCGGGTTTGGCATTAAACCTTTCGGTCCAAGTACACGACCAAGACGTCCAACAACGCCCATCATGTCCGGTGTAGCAACAACAACATCGAAGTCTAACCATCCCTCGTTCTGAATCTTCGGGATCAGCTCCTCGCCGCCTACGTAATCAGCGCCTGCTGCCTGTGCTTCATCAACCTTGGTTCCTTTTGCGAATACTAAAACTTTAACTGATTTACCAGTTCCGTGTGGTAATACAACTGCACCACGGATCTGCTGCTCTGCATGACGTCCATCACAACCTGTTCTGATGTGAAGTTCGATTGTCTCATCAAATTTAGCTGTTGCGTTTTTCTTTACCAGGCTGATTGCTTCAGCAACATCGTACTGAGCAGCCTTATCAAAACTTTTCACAGCTTCCTGATATTTCTTTCCTCTTTTCATTCTAAAAAAACCTCCTGGTGGTATTATCGGGAGAGGGCCCTCCCACATAATCGTTAATAAATATCGTTAATTTTTGCAGAATTTCTCAGAAGAATGCCACTCTTGCATTCTTCCAATGAATTTGCTGTTTTTGTAAATTCTATTCTTCCACTGTAACGCCCATACTTCTTGCAGTACCAGCGATCATGCTCATAGCTGCCTCTAAAGATGCTGCATTTAAGTCAGGCATTTTTAATTCTGCGATTTCCTGTAATTTTGCTTTGGAAAGTGTAGCAACCTTTGTCTTGTTCGGTGTTGCAGAACCAGATTTAATGTTGCAGGCTTTCTTGATTAATACAGGAGCAGGCGGTGTCTTTGTAACGAAGCTGAAGCTTCTGTCTGCGTATACTGTAATAACTACAGGGATGATAAGATCTCCCTGATCAGCGGTTCTTGCGTTGAACTGTTTTGTAAATTCAACGATGTTAACGCCATGCTGTCCAAGAGCAGGTCCAACTGGAGGAGCAGGTGTAGCCTTGCCAGCAGGAATCTGCAATTTGATATATCCTTCTACTTTCTTTGCCATTTGGAATTGCCTCCTTAATCCAATGTTTCAGGCATAATCTCATGCCTGCGCACAGATCCTGGTCTGTGCTTTAATTGTTAAGTTTTACATCTGCGAAACTTATTTCTACCGGCGTCTCGCGGCCGAACAATTCAACATTGATCGTCACACTCTGCTTTCCGTGATTCATCGCCTGGATCACTCCGATAGTGTCTTTCCAGACACCTCCGGTAACCACAACGGTGTCTCCCTCTGTAAAGTCAACTTCAATGTTCTCTTTCTTGATTCCCAAAGGTTTCATTTCCATATCGGTAAGCGGAACCGGCTTGCTTCCCGGACCAACAAATCCGGTAACACCACGGGTATTTCTGACAACATACCATGTGTCGTCATTCATAACCATATTGATAAGAACGTATCCCGGAAACATTTTCTTTGATACGGATTTTTTTGCGCCATTTTTCATTTCGACAACATCCTGCATCGGAACGCGGACCTCTAAGATCTGATCTTCCAGATGTCTGTTTTCAATTGTCTTGTCAATGTTCGCTTTTACCTTATTCTCATATCCTGAGTAGGTATGAACAACATACCAGTGTGCCTCTGCCATAAATCACTCTGCCTCCATTAAAAATTAAAACCAACAAGGAAATCAACGCCATACTGAATTGCGAAATCCAAAAGCGCGATGATAAGACCTAATACAACGGATACAGCAATAACCGCTGTGGTCTGTCTTACAAGTGATTGTTTCTCCGGCCAAATAATCTTTTTGAATTCAGCCGAAAGACCGGTAAACCAGCTCTCTTTTGGAGCCTTGTCTAACTTCTCGGTTTCTCCCATTTTTTCACTCCTTTGCCACGCGCGTCTTATTTGGTTTCTTTGTGTAACGTATGGGTCTTGCAGAATCTGCAATACTTTTTGGTTTCCATCCTGTCAGGATGAGCTTTTTTGTCTTTTGTCATGTTGTAGTTACGGTTTTTGCATTCCGTACATGCCAATGTTATTTTTGTGCGCACAACTTCCACCTCCATTAAAATTCTTTGTGCTTTTTTCTGCCCCGGTCTCCGTAGTGAGACGTTTTTTAAGGATCAGCGACAGTCCTTAAAAAAAGGCATAAAAAAAAGACCTACTTCCATCGCCTGTCTACTATATCATATCCACTTGTTTCCGTCAATCTTTTTTTGTATATTATACCCTTTTAAACCTTTTTGATTATTTTTTCCTATTTCACATTTTTTTCTCAAATGGTATAATATTTTTATATAGTTAGACCGAAATACTTTTAAAGAATTTTTAAAAATATAATTAAAATCCCCACATTTATCATGCCAGGCGGCAAGGATGCTGTCCTATAACCTGATAAATGTATATATTTCATGGAAGAAAGGAGGGGTTTTCTTGGCTGCTATTGACAGTGCCTATCATTATTATTTAAGCACTTATGGCACTTCGAAGGTATCGCGTTATGATACCCATAAGAAGAGTCAGCTTCGTGCTGTCTATAATCAGATTGTAAAAACAAATAAAGATACTCCTCTGTATAAAATTCCAGATTCCACGGATGTGAAAAAATTTGCGATTGACCTGAAAGAACATACCCGTTCGATCCAGAATGTAATCGCTGCCCTTTCTGACAACGACGAGGGGATTGAAAATGTATTCAACAAAAAAGTTGCAAAGTCTTCCGACGAATCTTCTGTCAATGTTACCTACATTGGTGAGGATCAGAGTCTCGATAATTCTTTGCATTTTGATGTGGAGGTAAAACAGCTTGCAGCCCCACAGATCAATGTCGGAAAGTTTCTTTACCCTGATGAATGCGATTTCAAAACAGGTACTTACACATTCGATATATCAACTGATTTAAGTTCATATGAGTTTCAGTATACCGTAAGCAGAAATGATGACAACCAGCATATTCTTGAAAAGCTTGCACGCCTGGTCAATTCTTCAGGTGTCGGGATTCATGCCGATCTTGCCAAAAATGCCAGTAACAAGATTGCCCTGCGTTTAACTTCAAGTCAGACCGGTCTTGCAGACGGTCAGTCCTATCTGTTTGAAGTTACCCCAAGTTCCGATCATGCATCCGAAAAAGCAATGCAGACACTCGGTATTGATTGTGTTACCCAGACAGCAAGTAATTCTTCTTTCTTATTAAACGGTACGGAGCATGCATCTCTGTCAAATACTTTTACTGTCAACAATGCTTTTGAACTGACACTGAATAAACCAAGCTCCCAGGCAAACCCTGTACAGATCGGCTTTAAAACAACAGCTGACTCCATTGTAGACAATGTCCAGTCTCTGGTAAATGTATACAACAATCTGATCCAGTTAAGCTATCGCTATGACAGCACACAGGAAGCAGATAAACTGCGGCGCGATTTTACACAGGTGGTAAAACCTTATTACAATGAATTTGAGTCGTATGGATTAAAACTTTCAGATGACGGTGCCATCAAGGTCGATACACATCTTCTGACGGATGCAGTCACTTCCACGGATGCAAAAGAATGCTTTGCAACATTAAATAAGTTTAAAAACGATCTCGGGACGACCGCCGGAACCGTCTCTGTTGACCCGTTAAATTATGCAAGCAAAACGATGATCACTTACAAAAAACCAGGTCATAAGAATTTTTCCTGCCCTTACCTGACCTCCATTTATTCCGGAATGATGTTAGACAGATATTGCTAAACGGACACTTACAGATTTTCTGTAGTGTCCGTTTAATATTCCAATATCCCAGATGCAACTTCAGATTATGCATCTTTCGCACTGATCATGTACTATATATCATTTTCCTGATTTTCATTTTCTTCTATAATATCCAGCATCGTATTTATTCTCTCTATATAATTGTGATGCTCCCTTACTTTTCGATAACCATTTTCTGCGATTGCCAGACGTTCTTCCTCATGTGCCAGATAATATTCTGCTTTTTCACAAAGATCATTGATTCCGTCAAAGCATACCAGGTCTTCCCCCTCTTTAAAATAATATGGTATTTCCGCCTGATAATTTGTCATCAGAAAGCCTCCTGCCCCAAGCACATCCCATACCCTGAGTGGTATGCCGCTCTTGATATTCGGAATCGTAAAATTCAGATTAATCTTTGACATACGAAAAACCTGCGGCAGCTCACTCCAGTAATCAACCGATCCGCAGTACTGAATCCGCAGCATATCACTTATATCACTGTTACTGTACACATTGACATGATAACGTTTTGACAGTTCGATCAATGCACGTCTGCGCTCCACTTCCGCAATTTTAAATCCAAGTACGGTCGTCTGAAAGATCAGTCCAAGATCCGAAAACGACCCTTCTGATTTTTCCAGTTCAAAATATTCCTGAAGTTTTTCCAGTATATCCGTGGTCAGCATAGATTCCACAATATTTGCACCACTGATATTTAACTGTGCCTCGATCACTGCGTCAAAATACCCCCGTAGATATTCTGGCAGCCTGCTTTTTATCTTATCATAAGAATTTCTTTCATAAAGGCTTCCAACAAATGCGATATCCCCTTTGTATTTCTGTATTTCCGGCGAATTTGCAATCACCATATCCATCCGGTTTGTATCTACCGCAAGCGGAAGATACCAGATATGCTCTACTCCCATCTCCCGAAATTCCAGATAATTTGTCTTGTCAAAGGTAAATATATAATTGCAGGGATGAAAAATGGATTCGTGATACATACTGATCAGCGGATTGTCACAGCTCCACGATACATATTTTATTCCCATCTTCTGACAGACATTCGAAATCAGTGCAAAATAATTGACCGTAAATACCATATCATAATGCGTTTCCTGTATTTTGTGCTCAATTATTTTTTCAAATTCCGGATCAATATCATAATTGCCAAGATGCTGTTCGATATTATCCACCGTATGCCCCAGTAATAAAAAAGTCTGCTCTATGTCTCTGTAATTATAAGCTTTCCAGCGATACATTAATATGTGCATAATAATCTCCATTCCTGTGCCGTGTCAGCCAAAATAACGTTTTCATCTGTATGTAAAACCTGTTGCATGGAGGGAATGAGAACCTCCGCTCTACATCCAGGCTTCCCGGATCCACTCCGCTCTGCTTTTCCACGTATGATGTTCTTTTACTGCCTGATATCCACGGTCTGCCATTTTTTGTGTGGACTGCATGTGGCCAAACAGGTCAAATACACGGTCTGGCAAAGTCCGGATCTCATTTCTTGAAAACATGACAAGTTCTTTTCCATCCGTAAACTCTCTGCGCAGATAGGTGGAATCGTCCGTCACCACTGCTGCTCCGGCAAGCATTCCGTTAAAAATACGGTCATGTGCTCCGGCTTTGAACCAGGTCATTGTATTTAAGACGATCTTACTGTCGTTCATCAAAGGCAGAATCTCCGGTGCAAGTACTTTTCCACCATACACCAGATACGGATTGTCACTCCACTCACACTGATCCCAGCCTGTTCCATATGCCGTTACCCGTATTCCGTTTTCCACCAGTATGCGGACTGCCTGTTCGCGGAAAAATGATGTCGCATAGGAATCTATGAAACGCATCTGCACGATGATCTCATGAATGCGCTCCTCCGATATATCGTTACGCTTATATTTTAAATATTCTTCGATCACATCCTCCGTCGTGCGGTCCGGATGATGCACCAGTTCTGACAATACCGCCTGTGCCATCTCCTCTCCGTCCACTTCCGGGATGGATGACAGATCCGGTATCATCTTCGCAACTGTGTAGATCGGCAATGCCCCGGCATATAAAACATCAATTCCACGCTCCGCAAGCGGCTTATGCCTGCTGCCAAGTTCCACCCCGGCATGTGGCAGAAAATCCGTATACCGGATATTTTTAAAATATCTGCGGATATACCGGACATGGTTGCGGTCCGTGCACAACACAACAGATGTTGCCGGTGCATTCTGCAGTGGTTTCTCATAGTGAAACGGATGATCCATCAGGATATTGATGTAAGGAATTTCATAAGTTTCCCAGAGGTTTGGCTCTTTTTCCGTAGAACCTGCTCTTTTTGATTCTCCAGTGCCTTGAAAAATATCCTGCTTCAAAAATGCCCCTGCCTCGATCATGTCTACAGGCACTGTCAGATTATATCCCAAATTGTTAAACGTCACACAGAAAAACCTCTGATCTTTTTTTGCACCATCTCCGATACATTCGATCAGTGCCTGCTTGCTCACCTCTTCGAGACGGGCGTCATAGGTAAAGGAAGCATATCCCATGGATTCAAAGGCATTTTTCAGTTCCTGGGTGAATAAGTCGAGGGTGTCGTAGACACCGGTGATGTAAATGATGGTTGTCTGCATGGTGGTCTCCTGTACTTTTTATAGATTTATTTTTTCTATACTGCAGCTATGCCTTTTATAATCATCCTTTGCGGGATCTGCGCTGTCATAATTGATTCCAGCCAGGATCACTTGTCCATGATAATCTTTCAGGCTCTGCATGTACTGCTTCTTTTTTATCTGTGCAATCGCTGCATCTGACGATTTATCCCATTTTAATTCCACCACGATCGCTGGCACATCTCTAAATTTTCTCGGGACAAACACAATGTCAGCAAATCCCTTTCCCCCGGCGAGTTCCCGATACATCACATAATCTTTTCTTGCAGCATAATATGCCAGCGAAAGCACACATGACATAGAGTTTTCATCATTATACTTTAAAATGGATATATTTTCCTGATGCACCTGCTCGATCATTTCCGCAACATATTCTTCTTTTCCATCTATAGTTGCCTGAAGCAGTGTTTCAGAATTACGAATCGCATCCATGACCGGTTCCCATCCGCCATCCTCTATGCAGTTAATAAACTCTTTCTGCACCTCCTGGTTTGGAATAGAAACAGTCTTGTTCTCAAAATCGTAGGTCAGGTATCCCAAATGCACTAAAAGCGTAAATACATCATCTACGCTCGCAAATGTGGACATATCATTCTGAAACTTATCCGGATTAATCCTTATATGGCTGCCTGATATAAGCTGTGTGATTAACGCCTTCAAGTGATACATGTCCATCTGGATATATTTTTTTAGTGCCTCATAGGTCTCCGTCTTCGTCCAATAACTGTCAAAATCATGTCCCAGCAATGACATGACTACTGATCTTGGATTATAGATCTGAATGCCCTTTAAATCATATCCATCGTACCACTGTTTCATCCTGTCATAAGGCATACCATATGACACACACAGACTTTGAACTTCCTCTTCCGTAAACCCGGTAAATTCAGCGAGTTCCCTTTGATTGGTCATGGAATATTCATCAAACATATTGAGAGCTGAATGCTCGCCATACTTTTTAATCGGCAGTATTCCCGTCATATAAGCCAACGCAATATATGGCTTATCTTTCATCCACAGGCACAAGAAATCCAGATATTTTTTCTGTGCTTCATCATCCCCCGGATACTTTCGAAATATGCAATCCCACTCGTCGATAATGATGATAAATTTCTGTTTTTTCTGACTATAGATGTTCTCTAATACATCAATAAGATCTTCCCGGTCAAAACAGTCTACATCTCCGTATTCCCGCCTGATATCCCATAAAAGTCTCTTTTGCATATAATCGATCATTGCATCCACCGACTGCGCCCGGTTAAGAAAGTCAAGCATGTTGACATGAAGGACATTATATTTATTCAGATTTGCCTCAAAACTTTCATCCTGTGCAATCTTATAATCCGCAAACATGCTTTTCGAATCACATCCCTTGCTATAATAAGCTACAAGCATATTTGCAGTCATAGATTTTCCAAAACGGCGAGGTCTGCTTACGCATATATTCTGATGTTCGGTATTCAGATTCTGATTCATTTCAGAAATCAGCATGGTTTTATCCACATATATCTTGGAATTAAGTGCTTTCTGAAATTCTTCATTTCCCGGATTTAAATATATTCCCATTCTAATCTCCATTCTGCATTTGAAAAATTATATTTTTCACTCTGTTTCTCCAATAAGCTGACTATAATAAATTTAACTGTTTATCAATCTTAAACGTTTTTTTGCCGGCTCATAACCACCGCACTTCTGATAATAATACTTTGCATCACTGATTTTCCCCAGGCATTCATAAATAACTCCAACATTATAATAAGCTGCATAGGAATTTACTCCCGCCATCCTGCAGTCCCGGTGCCTTACCGCCTTAAGGAACTCTCCAACTGCTGCATCAAACATAGCGTTGTTCATATAGATGAGCCCCATCAGAAATTGAAAGTCCGCGCTATTTCCAAATTCTTCGTAAATGTTTTCAAAGAAAAGTGCTTCCCCGGCGCGTCCGCTGTTGATCAGGGCATAGCCGTAGGTTTCCACCATATCGATCACATACTCTAACTTTGGTTCAAGGTCATAGCTTAGACCATGGGCAAACCAGAAGCATGCCTCGTCATAATCTTCTGCCATGTAATAGCTTTTTCCAAGCTGGTATAATAGATACGGGATCTGCTGCTCTTTTTTTGCATCTGCAATTTCAGATTTCTGCTCTGCATCCGTATCCTGCTTTGAGAGATTCTGTTCTAACTGCGTGGCATGCACTTTTGCATCCCATCCTGAATTCTTTAATTCCTGCTCCAACAGTCTTATGTTGCGCAGTGCTTTTGCCTTTTTTTCTTTCTTCGGAAGATCATAACCCGTATGGCCGATCAAAACTGGTGCTTCGTATGTACGATATTCCTTTTCATCATAGGCGGTTACCTGCTCATGGATTCTTCCCGTGTAATGAAAACTTTCTTTTGCAAAAATACGGTTGATCCACTCTTTATTTTCCTGCTTGCCGTCTTTTCCGGAAATGATATTGATTCTTTGAATCCTTCCAACCTCGCCCGGATGTTCGACAATCATCTTTTCTAACCGTGACAGATCAATCTTCTGTAGATATTCATCACTGTCAATGACCATCACATACGGATGTGTTGCTTTTGAAACCGCAAAATTCTTTGCTGCTGAAAAATCATCGCACCATGTGAAATCATAGATATTTTTCGTATATTCTGTGGCGATTTTTTTTGTCTGATCCGTGGATCCGGTATCTACTACGACCAGTTCAAATCCGGTGTTCCGGAAGGATTTCAGGCAGCGTGCCAGATTGTGTTCTTCATTTTTGGTGATGATGCAGACTGATAACATGTAATGATTCTCCTGTGTGCCGATCGCTATATTGGTGGGCATATTCACTCCTCCCTGTCTGTCCCAATACGATACATATTAGAAAACATAGCGATTTTCTAAATTTGTAATACATAGATGATACTGCAGTTCTAATTGTTTTCCTCGATATTCCACCTTTTTCACTTTCAAATAACCACTTGCCAATAGCAGACTCCAAATAGCATTTTCGTTCTTATCTATTTGTTCAAACACCATTTGTTCATTAAAATTTACTGCGATGATTTGTCCATTTAATAAAGCTTCCATCTGTTTTTTGATATTTTCTGATGATTCTTTAAGAAACTTGTTTATTAGCCTATTTGAGCTTGTGGATGCCCAGTACGGGCGAATTTGTTTTGTATCCAGATAGTTTATAATCGACCAGGGATTGTAAATATGATGGTGTGATCCAAAAATAAATCCATCGTACCACTGTTTTACAATTTTCTTATAATCAGCTAATCCCCTGATATCAAGCTGCTTAAACACTTCTTTTTCTGTAAAACCGAAAGAATCTACATATTTTTCCGATGTCGTTGTAATAATATTCAAATTATGGAAGTCTGAAAATATAACTTCTTTGGACATGCTTGTAATTCCTATCATAATTGCACGTTCCAAATAAGGATTTGCTTTTAATGTGGAACGAAACAGTCTTTCTGTAAAATCTGTCATCTGATCCCAATACCCATTAATAAAAGCCTCCTGCAATGGAGCATCATAATCGTCCAATAAAATAATTACTTTTTTACCATAATATTGATATAAAAAACTTGATAACTGGTTTAATGCAAGTGTAATATCAATATCATTTGTATTTTCTGTTGCTGTCAGCATTTTTTGAAAAAAAGTAATATCAGCTCCGTGTAAAATCCCTCTTTCCAAAATATAAATATGCTTTATATATAATTTTGAAAGAAACAGACTTATTTTCTGTATTGCCATTTCGTATGTCGGTTCTTTAACATTCGCAAATGACAGACTGATGACAGGATAAGTTCCCTGCAGATTACGGTATTTATCATCTTTCCAGATGGCCAGATGTTCAAACAGATCCGACCTGTCGGCATAGTCTATGGAAAAGAACTGCTCCACCATACTCATTGCAAGCGTTTTCCCAAAACGACTCGGACGAGTAATCAGAGTCACACTATCCCCGCTATCCCACCATTCTTTAATGAATGACGTTTTATCTATATAAAAATAGTTTCCCTGGATGATTGTTGAGAAGTCCTGTATACCGATCGCTATATTTCCAGACATTGATACCTCCCTGTTTTTCAGACTGATATTGTCCATTCTTTTCAATTATGATAAATTAATAGTATACCATTTTAAGAATTGTACCATATGATTATTTCTTTTTTATTTTCTTCACTTTCCATTTCTATCTACATCTTTGACTTTGTATCCGGGAGCATTCCTATAAAATATGCAAGACACGCAATATTCATAAACATCCCCAAAATTGTTTCTATGTATGCAAACACAAATATCTTGCTATCACTATAATTTTGTAAGTCTCCCATACTCATAAAAATCTGGAAACTCTGCCATACTTCCCCTACCATACCAGTAATCCATCCCAGATTAATAGCTGCGGCATATATAACGGCAAAATCCAAAATATATTCTGCCATATTAATAATCAATAATATTACCGTTCTCGTTGCAGATATAACCGTATATAAGTCACTACTTTTATCTTCCTGGTTACTTTCTTCACTTTGTACAGACTCATTCTCGTCTGAATTATCATTTTCCGTTGCCATAGGGCAATTTCTAAGTCTGGTAAAAAACAGCACATTTGTCTGATATACAAACATTTCCCAGATACGTTCTATTGCATATAACATAAATACAATACTTAACCACTTTACGTCTGTACTTTTAACAACATTTTGTGCTATTATCGCAAAAACTAAATTTCCCAACACCCAAATTTCCGAAAATATTCCATTTCGTAAAAAAACATCTGCATTGTCGCCTATTCGTTTTCCAATCCAACGAATAAAATAAAAAATAGATATCTTTTCCATTAATTCAAATAGATATGTAAGACTTATCACAATAAATCCATTTTCTCTTATATACTCTTTTTTCTCTTCCGTCATCCTTACTCCCTTTTACAAAACGTAACCGCATTTGGCTTACTCTCCACCAGCTGATACAAATTTTTACACTTTTCATATGAAGTATCCAATCCAGCTTTTTCATACACTGCTATAAGCTGTATCAACACTATTTTCCGGTCAACAACCGACCGGATCACCATTTCAATCACTGCTTCACAAGAAATTACTTCCGTACTTATTGCATAAGTCAGTTCCCGATATGCTTCTTCTTCCAAACCAAGTTCCATTCGTCTCAAAAGAAACCGAACCGTCATATACTTTTCGTACATATTCTGATAATCTATACATTCAGAAAAGAAATCATTTTTTACCGATGCCGCTTTCTCTTTTCTGTAAATATCATACCATACTCCAAATGTTTCTAATATGCTGCTTTTTCTTCCCGCCTTTCGGTACGACTCTATGATTTCTCCCACTGAATCCCATGCATGGGCTTCAATCAATACTTTTATCTGATCTGCTAACATATCGCTCAGTTCATTCCACTCTTTATCATAAGTAAAATCAAATCCACCATCTGCGTATAAATATTCCGGATATTCTCTCAAACACATCTTTCTCGCTTCATCATAATAGGTCAGCTTTGCAAAACTGCTATCGTGAATTACCCATGGGCTCTTCTGATATGGCACTAAAATTTTGTACCCTGCTTTTCGCATCTCAAATGACTGCGAAACATCATAAAAATCGAAATGTGTAAACAGATCCTCTCTCCAGGGAATATCATATTGCGTCGCAATCAAAAGTCCATCCACTGCCTCAACAAAAGTATCAGCCTTTACACCTTCTTTCGAACCAGCTAAATAATATGCCATTTCCGGATCCCTGCAGTCAACCATTCCAACATTCCATGCACGATAAGTAACTCCCGTTTTTGGCATCCCTGTTCCACCAATCATCCCTATCATACCAACGTCTTTTTGTGCAAATAATGTCACTATATTTTCCACAAAATGAGCCTTCCGAATCATAACATCCTGATGCATGTATATCTTATATTTTGCATCACTGCTCTGCATGCCGGCATTATATGCCGCACACATGGAATCCGCCTCCCGGATTGCAATGACGTCCGTGCTAAATCCCTCTGGGATTATGAGCCTGTTTATATAATATACACATTCCTCAAAATATAATTCATTGTTAACACAGATAATAAATGCTATTTTCTTCTCATCCATAAATTTATATTGTTCTGCTATCCAATCCTTTATTTTATAAAAAAACTACTATGATCTTAAATTCATAGTAGTCTTTTCTTCCAATTATCAACAAAAATATCTTACTGCAATAACATTGCCACTGATTTCGGATTGCTGTTAAACTGAGCCAGTAAACTCTGACCTGCATTTACCAGTATCTGATTTCTCGTGTAAATAATGGTTTCTTCTCCCATATCCGCATCACGGATCTTACTCTCTGCACTTTGTGTATTTTCATGCGTCAACTCAGTGCTTCTCACTGCATGCTCTAATTTCTCCTGCGTAGCACCAAAATCATTTCTCCACTGCCCAGCAATTGATATTGCATTCTGAACTTTCTCCAATGACTTTCCTGCATTGTCATAAGAACTTACATCCAGATCAGCTATGCCAAGACTTTCCTTGCTTGCATTGATATACTCAATATTAATTGCCTGTCCGCCTAATGCTCCTGCCTGAACTTTGTAATATCCCGGTGCAGCCTTCGGTGTTCCTGCCGCAAGCATATACTGCCCATTAAAACTGGTGTCATTCGAAATTCGATCTACTTCTTCCTGAAGCTGCCCAATCTCACTTTGAATCGCATCACGATCTGCATCTGTATTAATATCATTCGCAGCCTGCGTTGTTAATTCTGCCATTCGATCAAGTATGTTCTGTGTTTCTTCCAACGCCGCATCTGCCGTCTGTATTAATCCAATACCATCAGCCAGATTGCCGTCCACACGATTTAATGATTTTATCTGATGACGCATAGCCTCTGAGATACACAATCCTGCTGCATCATCCTTATCTGTCACAATACGATATCCGGAACCGAGTTTATCTGAAGCTTCTTCTGTCTTCTTTGCGGAAGTTTTCAAATGTCTGGTTGCTCCCATCGCTGCCATATTATGTGTAATTACCATCCATCTCACCTGCCTCTCTCAAAATACTCCTAATTTTTATATCGTACACTTTCCCTAAGATACTTAATAATATTTACAAAAAATTTTATATTTCTATTTCACTATCCCAGCATATGCTTTATTCTATCCTCAAATGAAAAGTCCCTCTTTACTTTCTCAAAACCAGCCACAGCAATCTGCCTGCGTAGATCTTCATTATGTAGGTAAAACTCCGTTTTCACAACCAAATCTTCCAGATTTTCATATATCTCACATTCCTGCCCTATCGTAAAATACTCTGAAAGTTCTTCCTGATAATTGCTCATCACAAAACCACCGCATCCCATAATATCCAGTATCCTTAACGGAATACCGGTTCGAATCGTCTTAAGAGAAATATTGAGATTTATCCGTGTCTGTGCAAAAACCTGTGGCATTTTCGAACTGTAATCAGCATATCCGCAAAAAACAACATCTTTTAAGCGTTCATCCCGATCCAGCGAATACAATTCCACATCGAATCGTTTCGATAATAATGCCAGTGCAAGATATCGCTCTCTCCCAGTCACTTCCTGTGCAAGCAGATACTCCAGTTCTCTCCTCTGCATCTGAAAACCATCGGAAGCAACTCTTTTATATACACCATTCATCGAAGACAATAATTTGTCTGTTACCAGTTCCGGTATCAGATATCCACCATATATCTTCATCTGCGCATTAATAATTCCCTCTAAATATCCTCTTTCATACTGGTCTAACGGTGCTGTAAAATACTGATACTGCGTCTGATAAAGCTGTCCTACCATACTGACATCCGCTTTTTGTGTTAACGGATGCCCTCCAATTGCCCTTTTCCATACTTCTGTATCCACCGCCAGTGGAAGATGTTTTGCACAAATTCCCTGTTGTTCGAAAATCTGTGCCTGTCCACGATCAAAAAAATAAATCCGGTTGCATGAATTTGTCATGGACTCCGTATTGCGAATATGTACCGGAGAATCATATACCCATGAAATATAAAGGACTCCAAGTTCTTCACAGATATCCGATATCAAAGGTGCATAATTCACAGATAGCACGCATCTATATGTCTGAGATTTCAGTTTTTCACGAAATAACTCACAAAATCTGTCATCTCTTTCCCAATCTGTAAACTGATAAAAAAATGTATCATATGGATATTCCAGTTTATTTAATGCCCGTTCAATGCCTTCATTCATAAAAGAATGCCATTGAAAAAAAAGTATCTTTTGCAAGTCGTTTTACTCCGTTCTTATAATTTACGCTTTACCATGTTCCTGTTATTCATTATCCAAAAAACTCAGTAATTTCTCCGTTTCACGTTTCCATGTATGCTCATGCAGCGTTTTCTGATATCCTTTTTCTGCTATCTGTTCCAGCCTATCGTTCCGACGCAATGCATCTGTAATAATGCCTGGCAATTTTTCTAATTCATCTAGCGAAAACAGCAACAACTCTTCTCCATCAACATAATTTTCTTCTAAATATCTGGTCCGATCCGTCAATAATACTGTACGTGCCAACATAATATTCGCAACTCGTTCCGTAAATCCGTCTTTATGCCACGACATAATATTCAATGCTATTCTCGACTGTGCATAAATCTCAAGACTTTCTTCCACTGTTACACCCGGATGACAAATCAGGTTTGGATAATTACCAAAAACGGAATTCTTCCAAAAATCCCCAAATACATCCAGTTTAATACCATGATCTAAAATCGTTTTAATGATCCAATATCGGTAATAATCCATGACCAAATATATCACTTTTCGCAATCTATAAAAAATATCCAACTGTCTTTCTCCAACATATTGATCACGATATAGTTCAAATGCCTTTTCAAATGCTTTCTCTGCAGATAAGTTTTTTTCTTTACGCATAGTCATCAAAAATCGGTTTGCCAAAAACTGATCCTGTCGTCTCAGTTCTCTTATATTCCGAATCTGTTGTCTGTAATCACCCATAGATCCAACAAATGTAAGATCATATTTTTTTAAAAAATTTTCCTTCTTCTGCTGCACCCCAGGAATTGGAAAATGTATTGCCTTTTTACCATAATACCGTTCTACAAAATTCACATAATTTCTGTCATGAGACAATACGAAAAAATTTGAATATCCGTGTGTCAGTTGCGATTTCAACCAGATTGGATGATCCAAAATCAAATGCAGCTTTGGACCTCTTATTTTTTCGTGCAGATACGTCACCCCATCTGCCATTTTAATCTGGAATAAATAAGTCTGTACACCAAATATTGCTCTGAAATATCTTCCTATATATCGTGTCAGATTCCCAAGAGGTTCCTTCTGTTCATCAAAATATTCCACGCGAATACCTTTATTTTCCAATGCATTTCCAAACTGTTCTGCAAAAACATTAAGCATATTATTGCAGACATCTGTTCCCTTATATATTAAAACCGGACTAACTGCCTCCTCAAGAATCTCAAACTGCCTGGTTCTGCCAAGCATCTGTTCCATCCAGGATATAATATGATTTTCACATCCTTCACATTTACTTTGTTCTAAAATAGATGAAACAGCCAGTTCAAAATATCCTTTTTTCTTCTGCAAAAGGCTACTGTACCTTGCCAGAATGTAGCAATCTGTTTCAAGACTTTCTTCTGATACTTTCTCTGATATTTTATCTGACGCTTCCAGCATAACATAATCATCAGATATTATTTTTTCAGTCTGCTCCACTGCAAATCCATGTTTCTCAGCAATCCGAAGAAGGAGCTCATATTTTTGCTTAGTGTTCAGTTTATAATTAATCCCTCCCGCTTCCCATATCCATTGCTTCGGTACATAAACCTCACCTGCACATAAATTTTCATCTAAAAGGAGATTGAAAAAAGTATCTTTCTCCTGTGACTCAATTAATTTGCTTAACATTTCCTCTCCACACTATTATCTCTAATTGTTCAATGACTTTAATTCCTGCATATATCTTTGCGCATCTATCATAAAACTGATAACAATAATTATCATTACTATTCCAATCGGAAATGCAGCTATAATACTGACCGACTGAAGATTTCTCATGGAGCTTTCTGCAAACAGCAACGCGATTGGTAACAAAATCAGCAAAATACACCATACAAACTGGATTAATTTATGTGGTTGTTGTCCTGTTTCCAATTTTCGATAACTATAACAAGATGCCGTTAATGCAATAGAATCAAAAGACGTTGCATAAAATGCCACCATTGTAAATAAAACAACTATAAGTACTAACGGTGCACACGGCAGACTTTTTATAATCGAAATTATTATATCATACATATCCTGTGTCTTATGATACTGTGTTATAAAATCTGCCATTCCAGACATCTGTAGTCCCATGGAATAATTTCCCAATATCATAAAACTAACTAACGTAGATCCGACGCCAAAGACATATCCTCCTATAATCGTCTGGCGAATTGTTCTTCCACGAGAAATGCTTCCAATAAAAAAAGGAGCTGCCACACACCATACCATCCAATATGCCCAATAATAAATTGTCCAATTTTGAGGAAAATAGGATGTCCTAAGCGGATCTGTATAAGTTGCTAATGTTACAAAATTCTGAAGCATTGTTCCTACCGAATTCAATCCGCTCTCTATGATATAACGCGTTTGTCCTCCAAATACGAGAACATACACCAATAATCCAAAAAACATATAAATACATACTTTTGCAAGTGTGCTGATTCCCCTAAATCCATGTAATAGAGAATATGTATAAATACAACATGTAATAACCAAAATTACAATATCAAGTACTGTCCTACTTATTGATATATGAAATATTTCTGTTATAATTTCCGACATCAAAGGTGTTGCCACACTAAACGTTGTTGCTGTTCCTGCGATCAACGCAAATACTGCCAGTAAATCTATAACCCTTCCAAATATTCCATCTGTATGTTTTCCCAGCAACGGTCTGCATGCTTCTGAATATTTCTGTCTTTCTCTGCCCCTGACATGTAACATAAATCCAAACGCTACAGCCAATACCAGATAAAATCCCCATGGAATAAAGCTCCAATGAAATAATGGATATACCCCTGCCCAATCCTGGATTTTACCCATCTCAGCTATATGCGGGTCTTCTGCATACATAATCCATTCTGAAAATGAATAAAATAAAATGTCTGCTGCAAGACCACAAGTAAACATCATTGCTCCCCATGAAAAAAAATTGTACTGCGGTTTCTCATCCGGTTTTCCAAGAACAATATTTCCATACTTTGATTCTGCAATAAATATTGATATAACAAAAATGCCCAAGCCAATAATAAGATAGTAACTTCCAAGCGAATCCCCTAAGAAAAACCGAATCTTACTTAATATTTCATTTGATTTTTCAGGTATAACAAAAAAAATCAAACACAGAATTATTACAAAGGCAACCGGAATACTCGTTATTATCCAATCAATTGTATTTTCTTCTTTCTGTTTCTCCTTTTTCATAATAGCGTTTTCTCCATATACATTTCATAGTGCTTATCTATTTTTATAAGTTCTGCAAAACTGTCAATTTCAATGACATCTTTCTTATCCATTTCAAAAATTCCAAGCTGATACTCATCGCGATAGCAAAACATTGGTACATCATCCCAATATATCTGACAATTTTTTTTTATCTCAAATTCCCGTTCCAAATGTTTCTTTAATTTTTGACCATCCTCTAATGTCCAACGAGAAATACTGTATAACTGCCATCCCTTTTTTCCACCTGTCCTGCTACAGTTTTTTACTACGCCATTTTCCACTTCCTGTAGCCATTCATCTGTAGATTTTTCTGTCCAAACACTGTTATATCCGGAATATTCAAATTCCGGTCTGAGAATCGCAGGATTATAAATAATCTGATCCCCATCTAATATCATTGTTTCTTCTAGATGATCTCTGGCAACATATAATGAAGATATATTATTACACGAGTTATAATATGGATTATCGATCAATTTTATCCCTGTATATTCCTGCTGTAGTTTTTTAAACTGCTCTTTTAAATACCCTACAACGATATATATATCATAAATTCCGTTTTTATGCAGACCACAAATAACCGAGTCAATCATTCTTTGTCCATTCACCTTCACTAAAGGTTTTGGTACTTCCAATGTAACCGGTCTCATTCTGCTTCCAACTCCTGCCGCCATGATAATGGCCTGCTTTACTTTATACATTCTTTTTATTTCCCCAACTTTTCTAATTCATCTTGTACCACTGTATAATATTCCTTCGCATAATCATATTGCCTTCTAGCATATTTACCAAACTCAATCCCCAGCTTCCTTTTGTACTCACACCAATTGCTCCATAAAAGACCTCCTGCTGCAATATAGCAATAGATTTTAATTCTTATTTTTTCATCACATTGTTGATTAAAATACTCTGAAATCACCCAGTCCACACGTTTTCTGTCATATAATGCATAAATACAAAACATTGCAATATCAACATGTGGATCCTGCATTCCTGCATACTCCCAGTCGATCAGACGAATCTCTTCTTTTCCATCTTTTATATAAAACAAAAAATTATCTGGTACTGCATCTATATGCGTCAGTACTTTTTCCTTCACATATGATTCTATGTATTCTTGCAATGAATATATCTTTTCTTTTGTTTCATAATAATCTTTATGTATTGATTTATTATCTCCCCAGAGTTTCTCATAAAAATCAATCTGTGCAAAAATATTAAACTCATGACTCACACTTATCTTTTTTTCATGAAACCTGCGGAGATATTGTATACTTTTCTTAACATCTACATCATTAGAAGGATCACACACTCGGGATTCTTCCAAATACTTGGTAAGCTTATATCCATTATCCGGATTAATATATACAACCGGATCGCAAATATCATATCCTTCCAGTGCCTGATATACATTTGCTTCCTGTCTACGGTTAATCAACTGTTCTGTCCCTTCTCCCGGAATTCTCATGATATATCTTTTGCCTTTACACTGAAAAATAAAAGATCTGTTTGTCATTCCCTTCTTTAATACTTTTACATCTTCAATATCCTGAGTTTTTACGTGTAACACTTTATCAATTATAGTTTCAATATCTTTTTGTTTCACTTATTCCCCCATTAACTCTGAAATAATCTGTTCCAAAGTCCTATTTTCACCTGTTTGTTCTCTCCATTGTTCAAAAATCTTTATCTGAGACTTATATTTAGGATAATTATGACATGCTGTACCCTGTACAGGTGTCATATAATCTCCATATGTACCTTTTAGTATATCATTGTACCCAACAGGAACAGGTATCTGAAAGCCGTTAAATGACATGTAAATAATATCATCATAACATTCTTTCCTAAAATGTGCATTGGGAAAACCACCAAATAATAACCATCTCAATTCCGCAAGTTCATCAGCTTCTTCATCCGTACATATTTGAAGAATCGTGTCTGATAAATATCTCAAATTATGATTCAGTGTATTATAATCTCCATTCCATTCTGGAAGTTTCGATTGCAATATCATTTCTAATGCCTGAACTCTCTGCTGCACCTGATCAATATCTTGTTTTTTCTCAATCGCTCTCATTGTATACCATATATCTTTCAATAAATGAGAGCGCACTGTTTCCAATTCTTTATTTTTATACAAATAATCTAATGGGAAAATATCTATCCCTATAAAGAAAGGGCATCCGTGATATTTTTTCAGTCTATCTTTTTCCAGCTGCAAAAAATCTTCTTCATCCCAATTAGATACAGAAGCCGCATTATCGATCCAGAATTTTTCAGAATTGCTATCATATACCTTATAATGTTCTGGCAATTCCATGGGGGCAACCTGTAAAAACTTCTCATAATCTTTTCTTTTCATAACAATATCAACATCATCATCCCATGGTATAAAGCCTTTATGGCGTACTGCTCCTAGTAATGTTCCCCCATCCGCATACCATATAATATTATGTTTTCTGCATACCTTATCTATTTCCTCTAAAGTTTCTATACTTGCTGCCCAGAATCTCTTCATAGTACTGTCTACATAAAAACCATCTATATATCCCGGTTTATAAAAATCTTTTTTAAATTTCATAATTCCAACTCCATATATTTTTTATTGCTTGTTTTTACAATATTCCTTTTTCTAATCAAATCTATAAAAATCCTTTTCTCCATTTAATAAGTTAAGGACATTATAAAATGGCTTCTGTTCTGTTGCCAAACTATTTACGCTTGCAGAAAATGCTCCTACATAATTTGTATTTATTTTCTGCAAACTGATTGCAGACTGCAAAGATGTCTCAAATGGAACAAATACAGCTTTTCGTTCAAATGGTAATCTATCAAATCTTTTCGCTATCTCTTCATCCTCTGTTTGCATCTCAACGAACATTTTATCTCTATTAATACGTTGTTTTCTATTGTCCCATTTTACTTTTGCTTCTTCAAATGACTTATAATGATTAAAATGAAGTTCTATATCTCCTAACAATGCCACAGGATATTCTCTTTTTAGATTAATTTCATATTCATTTTTATAATATACGACTTCCTCTTTCATATAATCATCAAAACTTTCCAACAACCTTATATAATCTTCCTGATAAATATACATATTTATAAATGGAGATAAAAATTCTGCTCTCAACAAATGATATGTAAAACCACCCCAACAATGATTCGATATGATGCTTACTTTTTCATTTATAAAACGTATATATTGATCCATATCAAATAGCGGTATTGAAAAAATCTTTATTGAAAAAATTCTTTTTTCCTGTATTCCAATACTCACTAGTAAATTTTTCATCTGAGCAAAGTTAGATTCCTGCCCTGCTATCAAAAGATAATCCCATTCTTTCATTAAAATTTCTTCTATGGAAGTTACTAGATATCCATCAATTTGCTTAGCATAAACATCTGGTGTTCCAATTCCAATAACACTTATTTTCCCTAACAACTCCTGCATTCTGATATTATTTAATTCGCTTTCATAAGTGGCTCCTGTGTAAATTATTGCTACCCTATACATCTTTTTCCTCTTTTAAATCTCAAAAACTTACATATACCATAAAATTTAAATTACTTATCGCACTAAAATCAATAAAAAGATATGCGGTTTTCAATTCAACACACATATCTTTTATTTTACTGCTAAATTACTTCATTAGCAGCACTTCCCAATTTCTTAAACTCAGGAATTAAATTGCGAAATGCTTCAGCCTGTTTTTGATCATCCTTTTTCTCAATAGCAGATGACAATTCTAATATCTTTTGATTAAATTCTTCTTTATCAATTCGAGTTTTTCCCTCATTCAAAAGCTCCATTGTCCCATTCATTACCTGAACTTCCCAGTTGATAGCACTCACAATGCCATTTAAAAATTTATCCGTATCATCCAATCGTTCACCAGACAATTCTTTTATGATAATAGTCATATTCTTTATTAGGCGTTCGTTGAACTCTACCAATGTCTCTAATGCTTCTTTTTGCTCTGCTCTGTTTTCCATAATCAACTTATGTGTATAATATGTATTACCTATTATACATTTCCTTTCATTATATTTTTATCTAATATAGCTTATACTATATATTGACATTTTTCAATAAAAAACATTTCTTCTAATGGCTCCATTTTCTACTATTTTGTTTGAATTTTTTCAATAAGCATCTGTTGTTCTTCAATCACGTGTTGCTGTTTTTGAACTATATCTACGGTTTGTTTTAATCTTTGATTCACTTCTAATAATTGATAGTCACGCTCCAGATCATATGAATATGATTTTGAATTTAATTCATAAAAATCTTTTAATCTAAAATTGTATTTTTCCTCCAGTAAACTTCTGGTTTCATCATCCTCATACAAATCTATAAACATGTCTATACAATGTAAATCACCAAGTTCAAGCATAATAAAGGCTCTTTCACACTTCAATTCTGCCTCCGTTTCAGCTGTCTTATCCCTAAAATGATCTTTTAGCAAAAATAATAATTGTTCATCCGTCAGATTACTTAAATAACTTATATGGATATAACTTATTTCATGCCTTAACCGGTTTCTTGTTATATCATTATAAGCACTTAAATTAGACTCCTTCTTAAAAAATTTACGGTATAGCATAAGGCGTTCCTGTAAAATATATATCGACGAATCCTTTAATAACTCAAGCCATAATTCCATGTCCTGCAGCTGAACTAAGCCAAATACATACATATATTTTCTTTTTATACAACTTCGACGAATCAATACGCTTGGAGCGCAAAGTACATTGGTATTTAAAAACAATGTCTCTACCCATTCTTTATGTGTACGATTTCTTTGATCAAAAATTGTATATAAATCCAATGCCCTTTGATTACAAATTTCTTTATCGTCATCTATAATGTCAACAAGTGTAAAACACGCTGCATATTCCGGATACATTTCCATAAATTGAACTTGCTTTTCAATTTTATCTTTTTTCCAAATATCATCATGACCTATTACTGCAATGTACTTTCCTTTTGCTTTCTCATATCCAGTATTAATTGCTTTACATACGTTAGAATTATATTCCATATAAATTGGTTCAATTCTTTGATCAATTTCAGCCATTCTTTCAATAACTTTTCTGCTTTTGTCTTTTGAGCAATCATCTATAACAATAATTTGCATATTATGATAACTCTGATCCATTACACTTCTTAATGTATCCTCAATAAATAATTCTCCGTTATAAACACTTACCAAAACTGTAACAATTGGATTACTCTCCCTCCCATTTATATAATGCGTAACTCCATCATTCCACTTCTGACACTGTTCTAAAAAATAGGATATCTTTTTTCCATCTGTCATTGCATCAAAATATGACATATATAATTCATCATCTATTTTTCTGATATTACCGCAATCAGACACATTTTCTATCAATTCCAATATATTCTTTAGCGCATCTGGTTCAACATTGGCACTACCTGGATTTGTTTTTATAGACAAATAGTGATCTAACACATCCTGGATTTTTTTGCAAATCAATTCTGCTGTATCAATTTCTTCCTGTCCAGGTATACAAAAGGGTTTATCATTCATTCGCGTTTTTAACTCTATCTGATACCTTTTTTCAATTTCCCATTTTAATCTACTCATCACACGATCTGTAGCAACAGTTATATGTTTTGCAATCTCTCTTATACCCCAAAAATCTTGTATGTACTCTTCCATCATCTGTTCCAAAATATGTGTTATATTTTCTATTGGTTTTTCATATTCCAGTCTGGACAAAACGAGCCTATATAGTTTATATTTTTCCATCAACTCTGCTACAGAATCGGTATTTCTATAAAATCCATGCGTTATATTATTTTTGTTTTCCAATCGCATGATTCTATTAATAACATACAGATCACACAAGTTTGTGTTATATACACAATAATCCATAGCTTTAGTGATCAATTCTGTCATATTGTCAATATTCTTATTTATTAATTCCTGCTGAATCTCTGGCAAACATCTTTCAATTTCTTTTTGTTTAAAAATCCGATCTTTTATTACTGAATCTTCACTGTAAGAGTATCCATACTCTTCACAGAATTTTTTTCTATATATTTCATAATCTTTCAGTTTTGAAGATCCTGAAACATGATTACACCATATACGATTTTGATGTGGGATACCTACCTTATAACCCTTTCTTTGAAATTCCATGCTTTGTGAAATATCGTAAAAATCAAATCCATCAAAAAGATCCTCTCTCCATTCCACATCATACTGTGTAGCCATAAACATGCCATCAATCGCTTTTACTTCTTCTATTTCGTCCGGATTAGAAATTCTTATATGCAACTGACTTAAGCTGTTATTTGCATCCGTACATCCTATATCCCAGCTCAGCCAATAATTAGCATCTGAAACAGCTTTCGTACTTCCTATTACACCTAACATTCCATATTCAGGATATTTTTCAAATATATCAATCATTTCCTGAATCATATTTTCATTTAAGATAAATACATCCTGATGAAGATATACTTTATATTTTGCATCGGAACTATGCATGGCTGCATTATACCCTGCCGCCATACTCTCTGCTTCCGTAATACCTATAATCTCTGTTTCAACCCCATTAGGAACTCTCAGCCATGAAATATAATCCATGCATTCTCTCATATATATATCATCATTATAGCATATAATAAATGCGACCTTTACCATGTAAACACTCCTATCATTTTTCTTTTTAGTAAAATTCTTTTTCAAATATAGAGTTTATCCCATGAATACTGCCAAATTCTTCTTTGTTATTTGCCAAATTCCAATTTATAACCTCTCCTCCATGTTCTGTTGCTGTCCCCCATGACAGGTAACGAAACTGCCTTTCTATATATATTTGTATCATTTTATAATAAACAAACGACATCGCATTTAACTTTAAATAATCTGGATCTGAAGCTAAATATTGTGTATGTGCACATTTCGCTTTTTCAAAAATAAATACCATTGTTCCTGCCATTAATTGTCCATTATAATATACACCATAAAACTCAATTTCATTTTTTAGTCTTTTTTTCAAATCCAACATTTCGTCCAAACTATGTACTGGCTTTGTATTATACTTCATTAAATTTTTAGAAAGTATTTTATGGAACATTGAAATTTCTTCTTTTGCTTCAAGCTTCCTTAGTTCCATCCCCATCTCTATGCATTTATTAATATTCCGCTTCTTCATTTTGGAAAAATTACATAGAATATCTTGCTTATATCTTTCAAAATCAATATAGATATTTAATTCTTTTATTTCTCTATAACCACTATAAGTCATAAAAAACTTTAATAAATCCTGCGGATATTGACACAATAAATCCATTGTTGCTTTCAAAATGCACTTCTGGAAGCCATTATCTTTTAAATATTTTTCAAACACCTCATAAAGACTTCTTAATTTGTCAACCCGCAATAACTCTTTTTCCACAATTATGCCGCCATATGTACTGCCCTGATGTGAAAAAAAAACTTTCTTTCCATCTTCATTTGTCACACATGCCGGACAAACTGCAATCAGATTTGTTTTTTCAAAAAATAACAGTGAGTCATCCTTAAATTTACCGTTTTCATGATAATTTAAAAATCTTCTTTCCTGTAAAAAAGAACCATTTACAGATTTTTCTTCTATAAATTTATCCCACACATCTTCATATTCTGGTCTATATTGTTCTATTCTGATTTCCAACGTTCCAACTCACCTTCCCAACTGATTTCCTATTCTAAAACAGTCTGCCTTTACAATCTCTCCATGTTCATTTAGCAACTCTGATATAACAACAATATTATCCCTTGTTTTAACCCAGATCACCCCAGACTCAATATTTACAATTTTCCCCGGTATTCCCAGATAATTTTCTAACTGTAGATCCGTACCTGACGTAATCTTTCCTATATAATATTTTTCTCCTTTATAGTAGAAAAAAATCCCTGTTCCATGTGGTCTGGCCATACATCTATGCAAATTCACAATATAATCCGACGGCTTATCAAAATTTCCAAGATTTCCCATTCCTGCATTAAATTTACTACAATACACTCCACTTTTTTCCTGCTTTGTGGCGCGTATTGTGCCTTCATAAATTCCAGCCAAAATACCTGGTATTCTGTCAATCATATCATCAAATATGGTATCGTATAAATCTGCATACGTTTGCTGATAAGATATGGGAAATTTTCCTACATAATAAATATCTCCATTATCCAGCTTTTCATCCATTCTGTGGATCGTGTAGCCAATTTGCTGCTCTCCATTCATAATCGCCCATGGATTTGCTGAAAATCCTCTGTATTTAGGCAGAATTCCCGCATGACAATTTAAAAACATATATTTATCCACATATTTCTGAGGTATGGCTTTCCTATATTCACAGGTAAATACTGCATCCGCATCTTTTATACTTTCTTCTTCAAATGATAATATTTTACCCCCATTTTCTTCGATCTGTCTTTGATATTCAGCATTTACTTCCTCCTTTACCGAGTCATCACAAATAACACCTTTCATTTCTATCCTATTATCATTCTTTAATTTCAAAAATACTTTTAATGCAATATCTCCTGTGCCTAATAATATTATTCTCATATTCTGCTCCAATACACTCAATACTCATTTATACAAGTAACTACCCAATTAATCTGTTCCTCTGTCATTCCCGGATATAACGGAAGGCTGACTTCCTCCTCACATATTCTTTTTGTGACAGGATAATGGATACTTTGTCCATTATATTCAACATATGCTTTCTGTTCCATTATCGGTGTAGGATAGTGTATATTTGTTGATATACCTTTATTCTTTAAATATTGGATAAACTGTTCTCTTCTCTCAACCAAAACAGGAAATATATGATATACATGTTCTTTTTCATTCAATGGCGCTCTTGGTAATTTTATCTTTGTATTTTTTATTTGTTCATCATATATTTTGGCAATTCTCCTGCGTTCTGCATTCCATTGATCCAAATAATTTAATTTAACATTCAAAAATGCTGCCTGATATTCATCTAATCTGGAATTGCATCCCTGATAAACATGATTATATTTTTCATAGGAACCATAATTACCATATGCACGTATCTTTCCTGCAAGTTCCTCATCATTTGTCACTACTGCACCGGCATCTCCCAGTGCTCCTAAATTTTTTCCCGGATAAAAACTAAATGCTGCGGCATCTCCCAGACATCCTGTTTTTATACCATGAAATTCGGCACCATGAGCCTGTGCAGAATCCTCAATAATTTTAAGTGAATACTTTTCTGCTACCTCACGAACTGTCAAAATATCCACGGCTCTTCCATATAAATGCACAACAATAATGGCTTTCGTTCTGCTCGTTATCTTTTCTTCTATTTTTTCAATATTAATATTATATGTCTCTATGTCTGCATCAACAAAAACAGGTGTTGCCCCAACATACGTTATCGCAAGAACTGTCGCAATAAATGTATTCGCTGGCACAATTACCTCATCGCCTTTTCCTATGCCATATGCCAATAAAATCAACCGTATCGCATCTAAGCCATTTCCTGTGCCTACACATGCTTTTGCATTACAATATACAGCAAATTGATTTTCAAACTCTTTATCTTCTTCTCCGCCAATAAACCACTGTCTCTCTGTGACTCTATGATAAGCCTCGTCCAATTCGCTTTGTATTGTATTATGTATTTTACTTAGATCTAAATATGGAACTTCCACTCTATTCACCTTCTCCAATAAATTTTAAAAAACTATCATACTCACGGATATAATCTTCTTCTTTATATATTTCCGATGCCAATACCATTAAAACTGCATCTGGTGAAAAATCATACATTTCCCTCCACATATTATTCGATACATATAATCCTTCATACGGTTTTTCCAAAGATACAATTTTCTTTTCACTTCCATTATCTAATAATACTTTACATGAACCATGAATACAAATTAGTATCTGTTGTAAATTTTTGTGTGCATGAAATCCTCTATGTACCCCTTCCTTTGTATCATACATATAATAAACACGCTTGATTTCAAAAGGTATGTCTTTAAATTCTTCTAATGCAACCAACATCCCTCTGTCATCTCCGTGTTGTTGAAACGCATACTTTATAATTTGCATCGTCACTCCTCATGATACTTTTTATCTCAAGCATCATTTTCCTTTCTTTGACTGTTTATCAATTTTTCTGATAAAATAGAAGTAAGCTTAATTCCTCCATTATGATTTAAATGTTCAAAATCACCAAAATCATCATCTGTAAAATGCGAATCACATCCCAAATCCAAAAACTCAACATTTTCAAATTTCTCTAAGAACAAAACAATCTGTTCTTCAAAATCTGACTTTAATTTTGAACTATATGCAGCATATAAATACTTTGTCATTGGCGGCACAAAAAAGATAACTTTCCTGTTATCTTTTGTCAATTCTGGCAACAATAGTTTAAGATACTTTTTTACTTCCTGATATCCCTCTTCTGTTACAACACGTTCATTTAACCCGGCTGTTTTTTGAGCTGACACCCAGCGTTCTTCTTCTGTCAGATTCTTAAAATTAAAATTTAATCCTCCAAAACACGGTTCCACATATATTTCATTAAAATATTCTTTTCCTATCAATTTATTTACAATCTGTTCCTGCCATATTTCGTGCATCAACTCAAAATCACAGATTTTATCATAAACTGTTAATATATTATTTTCTGACTTTTCCTGTGCTATATTAATATAATTTCTTTTCTCTTTTAAAAATGGAATATCAACTTTTCTTACAATATCCTGATGTATTAAAGCCGTATCTGCGGATATATCATAATAGCCCTGATAGTACGCCATAGGAATTAGAAATGTATTAATTTCCGGTTGTATCTCCAATGCTTTTTTCCCCATTAGTAAGGAATACGGTATATCCTGACCTGTTACAGATAAATTTACTGTATTAATCGGCATATTCTCTTTTATTATCCCATACTGTGTATAAGATAATCCACAAACTGCACATTTTACCTTTTCATTTTGCATTCTTTGAAATTCTGCTCTGACATACAAATAATTATATTCTGCATAATCAAATGGATACCGTTTATACAATTCCTCCATTATTTCTTTATCATCCAGCAATAAATCTTCCGTTCTTTCCCCATATATATTTCCTACTGTAATCTGATTGCGTGTACATCCAACTGTTCTTTTCTTTGCACACATTATTTGATCACTTACCAGGTAATTATAATCATCTGCCAATTCATTTACTAATTCCTGTAACCCCATTTCAAGCTTACATACATTCTGCTCTGAAGTATTTTTATATAAATCCGCTAATGTACCTAAACACTTCATATATCCAGGCTTTTCATACAAACATAGCGAATTTTCTATTAAAATATCCTTTATACATTGAAGCATATCCATTGATAAGCACTTCTTATTTTGAATCTCGCAAACATATCCCAACAATTCCAGAAATGTTTCTTTATTTAGTATCTGAACTGCTGTTGGTATAATACGTTTTGTCGCACAACTAACGCCATCACAATAATCACATGTACTCAAATATGCTAGATTATAAAATTTTTGAAAACTTTCAACCAAATCATCACCATTTCTGACATCAATATATTCCTCTTTCAATGGATTTGGATAAATATCCGTTTCATATGCGCTCAAAGATCGTGAGCAATAGAATATTAATCCATCTTTTTGTACTGTTACACAATTCTTCATAGAACAGGTTTCAAAAATCCTGCATAATTCCATGTCTGTATGATTACGTTTTTTAAACGTACCCATATCCAACCACTGCATACCCGCTAAATCCTCTACTTCCAGACCATTCTGTCTGTAACAATCCAGTATATTTTCTCTGTTTGGTGCCACATTCTCTGGATATCCACTTACCCTCATGCAAACCCTGTTTTTCTGTAAGCATTGAAGTACTGTCTCTTTTGGCTGTATCGTTCCATTTGTAGTAATAATCAATTTTCTAATCTTTTCCTGTTTTCCACAAAAATCAATTACTTCTTCTAACCAAGGATATAAAAGTGTTTCTCCCCCAATCACTAAAACTTCTTCTATAGCTGAAACATTTTCAAGAATCCTCGTCAAATCCTCTATAACATCTTGCAACGGATAATGTACGCTGCATCGTTTGGGAATCAAATCAGCACAATTACGGCAGTTCAAATTACAATATGTAGTTACTAAAATTCCTAAATGCGGTATTACCATTTTACACCTCTTCAGATTTATCACTCTTTTATAATAAAAAGCTGCTACATCATCTTACTGACAACGTAGCAGCTCCTACTATTTTCCACTATGATGCCTCCATGCATATCCTACGATACTCCTGTATCTTATATATATATCGGCATATTTTCAAATTCCATAACCCTCTCATTCCTTGCAGATAAAACCTTTTTGTTTCATTTCTTCTGCGATTTCTTCATATACTCCATCAAACATCTCATAAAGTCTGCTCTTCTCCCGCGTCGTACTCCACGGTTTTGTATTTCCCAGATAATGAATAATCTTTGCATTCTCATATATCTGCTTTGTTACATTCTGATATTTCTGCAGCATCAATTCCGGATTTTTCGCCAATTCACGTATTTCATTATAATCCGCAAATTTCAATATTCCCTGCTGCATTTTTTCTTTATCCAGATAGCACCATACCGGTGGACAGTTATACTCATCCCATCCCACATAAACAAGATTATCATAATACATCTCATTCATGACATCCTGATCATTATATTCATATCTTTCATAATTTTGATAAATATTATCCAACATCTTCCTGACCGCGTCTGTCTCCCGCAGAAATTTCACATTATATAACATGACACCGGCATTAAAATAAGAATATTCTTCCAGAATCAAAAGTCTTTTTTTATTCGCAGCATGAAATCCGTTGATGATGCCATAAATGTCCTCACACACGGCAAAAGCTGCACTTCCAAGTTCTGTTGCATACAATGCATTTAACGATCCACAGATCACCATATCTACATCCAGATATAAAATTCTTTCCACTGATTCTGGTAATAAATTGATTCCAAGTATACGATAATAAGTTTCGACATTAATTCCGTTTCTTGACTGCACTTTTGTCTTAAACTCATCTCCAACATATAACGGATGTAATTTTTTTCCTTCATAACCAATTACAAATGCTGTCAGTTCCTCCAGTTCATTTTCACTGATATCTTCATATGGAAGATATATGTCTATTTCTTCCTGCTGATGATGCAAAAACAACGAATATAACATGATATAAGTTGGTTTTAAATATGCTGAATTTGTAACGATCATTATATTCATCTGATTTTCCTCTTTCTTTCCGTTCCAACCCGATATATAATACTGTTATTATTATGAAGTAAAGGAGCCTGCACATGCATATTTTATATTTTTCCTGGGAAGAGAACTGTAAAATCGATATGTTAGATGCCCTGTCACGGATGGGCTGTCCGTGTTTCCTGATTACTGCCCCACAAAATAATTATCTGGATAATCCAGATCTACTGAATATAGTCTATCAGGCAGCTATGGATAGTCATTGTGACATCATTTTCAGTTTCAACTATCTCCCGGTTGTAGCAGAAGCGGCAGAACGGGCAAAAATCCCTTATGTTTCATGGGTGTATGATTGTCCACATTGGAGTTTGTTCTCTCCAACAGTATGCAGTCCTTATAATTATATCTTTATTTTTGACAAAGATATGTTACAGCAGGTAAAGTCGAATGGAGCCACACATGTTTTCCATCTGCCTCTGGCAGTGAATGTACACCGGCTTGCTCCCCTGTTAGAGCAAAACTGCTCCTATGATGATGCTGTTTCTTTTGTCGGTTCCCTTTATGAAAATAACACATACCGTCAGATACAATATCTTCCGGAACAACTTCATGGATATATAGATGGCATCCTTGCCTCCCAGCAACAGATTTGGGGACAAAACCTGTTACCAGATCTTATTACACCAGAAATCATACAAATGCTCAATAACTATATCAAATACGACCGTTCTCCTCTCTGTCCGATACCGGAACAGCTTTTTTATGTAAATATGCTGCAGGCAGAATTAACCTGCCGGGAACGTGTCGAATATCTGAATATGCTTTCCCAGATATTTGATGTCGCTTTATATTCTGCATCAGACCAGATCTTGTGTCCAAAAGTACGACACTGCGGCACTGTCCATTATACCACAGAAATGCCTTTTGTATTTGCCCATTCAAAAATTAACCTGAATATATCGCTGCGTTCCATTACATCCGGTATTCCACTGCGGGCACTCGATATCATGGGTTGTGGGGGATTTCTACTTTCCAATTACCAGCCCGAATTAAACGACTATTTTTCAAATGGTGTGGAATATGTTTATTTTGAAAGTTCACAGGATTTACTCGCAAAAACGGACTATTACATGAGTCATCCAAAAGAACGTGCAGAAATTGCAGCAAATGGTCATGCACGCATCATCAGCGATTTTTCTTACGAGCATCAGATCCACCAGATATTTTCGTCACTGTGATCAAAAGAGATATGCTTTAATCATGAAGCATATCTCCATATTCCTTTAAAAACACATCACGCCATTTAAAATAACGTTCCAGGTTTACATAGCCATCATCATGCAGGCACCATGGGATCTCCATATGCGGAACAACCACTTTATATCCTTTTTTTCTAAATTCCATGGATTGTGAGACATCATAAAAATCCCATCCGTCAAAAATATCCTCTCTCCACGGTAAGTCTGCCTGTGTAGCCATCAGTAATCCATCAATAGCCTCTACCTGTTCATATGGCATCTTTACCTGACCTATTAATGCCGGACCTGCCTGTTTTATATTACTGGTAAATAAAGATCCTATCCTGTCATCAGCCCACATAACTCCTTCTGCCGGCATAACAGGTGAACCAACCATTCCAATCATTCCAATTTCTTTATCCTGGTCAAATATCCACAATAAATCCCGTATAAAATTTTTATAAACAATAAACACATCCTGATGAAGAAATACTTTATATTTGGCATCTGTCTGCTGCATCGCTTCATTATATCCGTCTGCCATGGATTTTGCTCCCAAAACAGATAACTGCTGCACCTCATATTCCTCCGGCACATGCAGTCTCTTTATATACCGAATACATTCTTCCTCATATAATTCATCATTGACACACATAATAAAACAGATTTTTTTATCATTCACGCTTCGTTCCTCCCACTTGCTGCTTTGCCCATAACAGCAGTTCTTTCGGATTTTTATCATTTAACTGCATAATCGCAATATCCATTGCGTTAATTTTTGCAGTAACATACGGATTTTCATAATTTCCCTTTACAATATTTTTCTTTAACCCTGCTATCCTAACAAGTTTTTCTTCCCATTCTTCCTCATCATGTTCCAAATATGCCTTAAGGCACATATTCACACCATAGGAATACATCTGAAGAACTTCATACTCCACTGCTTCCCGTATTTCTTCGTAATTCGGCAACAATACTGTTTTCTCAAAAATTGCTTTCATTGCATTATAAATATTCTCATAGTAACGATCCGCTTTTTTTACATTTGAAGATGATGACTGATTATCCCGATAAAAATACAATACTTCTTTCACATTGCCAATACTGCAGATCATGCCATAAACATATGTAATAAAATCTGCATCTTCTAAAATTGCATTCTTACGAAATCGAAGCCTTGAATCAGCAAACAGCTCTCTCCTGAATATTTTGCTGACAATATATCCTCCGCCTGCGATCAGTTCTTTTCTTTTCTTCCCATTTAATATTCCGGATAGTTCATCTGACACATGAAGCATAGCAAGATCCTGCGATTGCCTATAATAGCCACAATCTACAACATCATAATTGCCTTCTTTCGCTTTCGCATATAACTTTTCATACATGGTTACATCTACCATATCATCACTGTCTGCAAATCCGATATATTCCCCCCGTGCCATTTTGATTCCCAGATTTCTTGCCCCACCGGCACCAAGATTTTCTTTAGAATCAATCACACGAACCTTGTCCGGATACTGGTGTTCGCATTCCCGCATCAAAGAAAGACTCCCATCCGTGGATGCATCATTCACAAGTATGACTTCTATATTCTGCAATGTCTGATTCACAATATTTCCAAGACATTCTGTCAGATATCGCTCGGCATTGTACACCGGAACAATGATACTTACTGCTGTGCTCATTTCAGCTTCTCCTTACATTTTTCTGCCAATTCTGTCTTTCCAGTTTTTCGGTATAACCCTGACAATGCCTGAAGAATCCCTGCGTCTTCCGGATACCCTTCAAGTGAATATTCCAGTAATGCAATCGCCGATTCCACCTCCTGATGTTCAAGATAAATACAGCTTAATGTAATACAGACGTCACACTTATCCAGTGCCGCCACAGCAATAATACAAGACATTGCTTCTGGTGTAATATAATACTGCTGCATAGTCTCGTATAAATGCTGTTCTGCTTCCGGTGTCTTATCAAATTCCAATTCCCATATCCGAAATTCAACTCTTTTCAACACTCTGATCAGTTCCTTTATGGAGTTTCCATTTAGTAAATAGCATACATCTGCCCGTTTCTGCACTTCCTTAATCGTAATAACCGAAAAAATGTGTGCATAAGCAATTTCCGGTATACACCATAGAAAATTCTCTAACAAATCTTTTTCCTGCATGATATACAGAAACTCTTTTATCGAAGCAGCCGTTTTATTTTCAAGACATCTGTCAATACGATCCAGATATGACTGGATTTCCTCTCTGTGGTCTGATACCGTCTCTTTATATACCTCTGGAGATGTCATGAAAGCTTCGTCCTTCGCAAGCTCTATTTCGCCAACTATTTTCCCCGTACCTCGTAGAATTTTTCTGAGTTTAAGCTGAAACTTCTGCACATTTCTAATCTGTATATTTTCCTGTTCCACAAAAATATAATCAAAATAATGCTTTGGATAGGAGGTTATTAATTCTTCTGCATGACCGGCTTTGATTTTTGCCAGATATTTGCCAAGAGACGCTATTGTTTCCGTCTCTTCAATTCCATATACTTTCGCATTCGGATACAGATATCTGATACGTGCCAGCGTTGCTCCCCACCCACAGCCAATATGCAATACTTTCATCAAATCTCTATGATTTTCGGTAATTTCCTTTAAGTACTCATGTTTTACCTGATTGTATCTTTCAGCATCAAATCCCCACTTTTTTTCTAATTTTTTTCCATTTTCTCTTATATAGGCAAGATACTTCTGCTTATCTTTCGCCATATTCAGGCTTCCATAATGATAAATAAAACTGTTATAGCACAAAAGTAATTCATATCCTGCCTTTGTTAACATCATTCCATAATCGTTATCTTCATAATTTCCCCATGTATATCTGGTATCCAGCCCGCCAACCCTGTCAACCGCCGATCTTTTGATCAACATTGCAAAACCAACAAGCCAAACTTTATGTTCATATGCATTCGGATTTGGCAGACAAACCTGTTCTGCCAGCTCCAGATATTCCTCTTTGGTTTTATACTCTCCTAATACCTGCTGATCATTTCCTGCATAATTGGTCAATGGTCCAACCGCTCCAACCGTCTCTCTTTCATACAGTCCCATACGAAGCCAGAAAATCGCATTCGGTGGTACAACCGTATCGTTGTTTAAAAGCATAATGTCATTAGATGCTGCTGACATTCTGATTCCCTGATTGCATCCCCCAGCAAATCCTTTATTTTCTGCATTGCATTGTAATACAATATCTTTCTGCTCTTTTAACCAATCCGTAACCCCATCCGTTGATGCATTATCCACAACTACAAGCTCATAACTTTCTTTTGGACAGGTACTTCGTATACTCTCAATACAACCTGCCATTATATCTTTTATATTATATGATAATATTACAATTGATACCGGATGAATCTGACATTTTCCACTTTGTACTATCTCATTCTTTGCCGCACGAATCATATCCAGGTCACCTGCCTGATTACAATAGTACTCTGCCTGTTCCATGCACAAATATGCCTGATCAATATTAACAGACCTATAATACTCCCCAAGCATATAATATAATTCATAATTGCATGCATTTTTTTGTAAACCTCTTGTAATACAGGCATGCTCTGCTTCTCTCTGTCCTTCTATCCGATATAACTCTGCATTTAAAATCCAATAGGTTTCCGACTGTTCTCCGCTCTCATATAACTGATCTGCAAGCCTTCTTGCCTCTGTAAATTTTCCATCCAAAATTAATCCCTGCAGTTTTTCTATCATCTTACAGCTCCTCATACATTACTTTGCAGCATTTTTTCCATTAACTGTACAAACTTTTCTTTCATTCCTATCGCTTCTGCATCTCTCAAAATAATCTCTATCCGGTGGTCAAATGTATTGGTCTGTAAATAATCATTTTTGTACCTTGCTAAGATCATACAGCTTGCGATCAGATAATTGATTGGATTTGCAGATACTCCCTGATCAGACAGGGATGCCTGTAACAGAATCTCATTTATAAAACATGCCTTATATTTCCGTGTGAGTTTAAGTGCAAAATCATAATCCTCCAATGCATTAAGTTCTATATCGAACTCTCCTGCATCCATGATTGCACTTCGTCTCGCCAAAATGGCAGGACAGGGTATCAGATTATGATATAACATCTGTGCATATATATCTCCCGATTTTTTGTCTTCCGGAATTTCTTCGGACGGCAGAATAGCATATTGTCCGCCTCCAAAGTCATAAATGATCTTATGGTAAACAACACCAACATCCAGTGCGGCATTACATAGAACTTTCATCTGCTTTTCCAGTTTTTCGTTATACCAGATATCATCAGAATCCTCAAAGGCAATAAAATTATATTGTGCCTTTTTCAATCCATAATTTCTTGCCGCTGATGCCCCCTGATTTAATTCTGTATAATAATATCGTATACGCTCATCCTCATATGCTTCTATTACCTCTCTGGTATTGTCTGTAGATCCATCATCCACTATAATTACCTCAAACCATGGATATGTTTGTGCCAGAACACTGTCTAAGGCTTTTTTAATTATATGTGCACGATTATATGTCGGTATAATAATACTCACTTTCTCTTTTGCCATTTTTCCATTTTCCTCTCCCAATCGCCTGTTGGTCTGCTATCATTTCTCAAAATAACTTCTACCGCTATCTGTGACGTATATGTTGTGTCAAAGTAATCTAAATCTTCTTTCTTCCATGCTTCCTTCTCCAGAAGCATCCTTAGCTTTTTTACATGTTCCAGCATTACCGGGAGTTCATGTGAATACGTCATCATACCTGCTATCCCATTTTGTTCCTCCAGTTCACAGATATATAGTATCTGCTCTATATCCGGTATCTCATGTTTTAAATCAGAATGTTCCAACTGAATATCTGGTCTCACTTTTAAAATCTCATAAAACATCTGTCTTGCCTGTGTGACCTGACCAAGCTTAAGTAATTGCCCAATTGCCAGTTTAAACTCTTTTGTCTCGGCCTTTTCCCCTGAGATACCAACCCTTGCCTCATACACTTTCAATCCACGTGCTGTGATCCAGACCAGAAGCAGCTGTTCTGACAAAAAGCCAAATACTCTTTTATGATATTCATCATAAGAACTCACATCGATTCTCTTCTCCAGTTCCTGAAAAATAGAAAACAGCCAGCTGCAATATTCGTCAAACAATTTCCGGGAAGTTACCATTAAATTTCCAAAATAATGTTTGCTTTCACTCATTACCTTGCAAAAAACCGGATAATCCTGTGGATATAATTCCTGTATTACCCGCCCTTCTTCCTCAAGATCATGAACATGATGTGCTTTTCCATAATACTCTTTATAAGGTTCTCCCGCATCCATTGCCTTTGAAGTAATAATGTCATACTCTGACAAGATCTGATCATAATCTTTTTCCTTCAGCAGCTCCATATATTCATCTATAAAAAATCGTCTATAGTGACATATGCCAATATTTTCACTGCCCTTATAGTTTTTCCATAACCAGTATACTCCTGTAAGTTCTCCATAATAACAGTTCCATTCTGAAATAGAATCCCCTGTGTCATCTCCCAGATATCCAAGATCTTCATGATTAGCTTTACCAACCTGCAATGGCACATATACCGAATCTTCCGGCACTGTAAACTTTTTGTGCGTCATAGTAAAAATTTTTGTCATTTTGATACCTCTGGTTTATCTATAATTGACAGCATCTCATCTGCCCGTACATCCCATGTATGATTCTTTTTAGCATAGATATATCCATTCCGTGCAATCGTATTTCTCTTTGCATCATCCTGCAGAAGACCGCTAACTATTTCAGGCAGCACTTCCAATGCCTTAAGTGAAAACATTTTACATTCCCTGCCATCTGAAAATTCATCTCTATGATAAAATGTCTCATCCGTAAGTAAGACTGCTCCTGCCAGCATACTATTTGCCATCCGCTCTGTAAATCCTGCTTTATGCCACGCCATAACATTTAATGAAATTTTTGATTTTTCTAATATTTCAAGACTTTCCTGCCAATTTACATCTCCGTGGATAGTAACCTGGGGAAATGCACTTAATATACTTTGCTTCCAACTATCTCCCCACACATCAATCCGTATACCGGCTTCTGCCAACACCCGTACAGTTTTTTCTCTGTAGTAATACATTATACACTGTATAACAGTTCCCATACGGTACATCATTTCTAAAAACTGTTCCTGTGATAATGAAATATTATAATAATCTAATGCTTTTTTTAATGCACTTTCTGCCGTGAGTGAAGGATCTTTTCGTAGACATAGCAACAGGCGGTTTGCAATAAATCTTATTCCGCGTTCCGACCTTGATATTAATTTGCACTTTTCCCTGTAATCTCCATATGTGCCAATAAAACATACATCGTATCTGCGCTCTGTCAGGCTGATTCCCTTTGTCTGCAGGATGCCTCCTGGGGGAAACAGGCAGCATCCACTCACTTCCGGATAATATGTATCCACAAATTCCTTATAATTTTCATCATGTGTAAGGACATAATACTTTGCAGGCACATGTGTAAGCTGTTTTTTTAACCAGAATGGATGATCCAACACAATATTGAACTTTGGACCATATATCTCATCATGTAAAAACCGCCCTGTCTCCTTCATATAAACAGACATCAGATACGTCTGCATTCCGACTACAGCACGGAATGTCTTTCCAACATATCTGCCAAGTCCGGTTATATCTTCTTTCTGCTCATCATACCGGATGACCGGAACACCTTTATGTTCCAGTGCAGCTGCAAGCTGCTCTAACATGACATTCATAACATTATAACAATATGTAACTCCAAAATAAATCAGGATTGGTGCTGTTCCAGCCTCTATCCATGCATAACTTTCTTTTCTTGCAAGCATATCCTCAAGATAAACCAGCCTGTGCTCTTCTCTGTCGCTCTGTTTCGCCCGGTCGATCAGATTCCCAACTACCTCACCAAAAAAACCTCTCTCCTGCAATACATTACTGTATTTCCCAACAATATAACAATCTGTCTCAAAATCCACTTCTGTATCAGACAGACTGCTCTCTTCTTCAACAAAATCTGTTCCTGCCGGAACGCCTGTAATCGGATATTCCTGTATTACCCGCAACAATAGTTCATACATTCTTTTCCCTGACAGCCGCTCATTTAAATATCCACACTTCCGCAATATTTTTACCGGAATACTAAGATAGCCTTCCGCATACCGCTCATCCAGTAAAATCTGCAAAAAAGACAACTGTTCTTTTTTTTGCAGATATGGATGATACAGACAGATTTCATTCTCCTCACAAAGTTGTTCTGATAGTTTCTGACCATTTACTATTTTTCTGGTTCCCTCCATCAAAATACGATCTGTATCCTGATACTTTCCCAATATTTTATTCTGCTGCGCTTCCTGTGTGATAAACCTGTCCACGTTTCTTTTCCTTTTCTTCCGTAAAGCTGTCTATTACGTTGCAAAACCATCTCAATCATGATACATTTATTATAGCAATTACAAAATACTATATGCAAGAGGTTGAACTATGTATTTTTTATTTATATCCACCAAAGATTCTATTTTTGATATGGCTTTTGCTCTGGAATCTATGGGGCATCAACTTATGGTAATGGATAACTATCAATTCGATCCGCTGAATGTCCATCCGGTGGATGAATTACAAGCTGTCGAAACACATTTATCCACACATAAATACAACTATGTAATTTCATATCTCTATATTACAACCATCTCTGATCTCTGTCAGAAATATGGTATTCCCTATATTTCATGGATTTATGATTCGCCTCTTGTATCTGTATTCCATAGATCAATTTTTAATTCTGTTAACCGTGTATTTATTTTTGACCATTCATTTTACGAACGTATGGTGCAAATCGGAGTCCCTCACGTGTATTATATGCCACTAGCAGCCAATGTTGACCGAAGCAATGCTATTAACTTTACCGATACAGATGCAGCAAAATATACCTGTGATATTTCTTTCATTGGTTCACTCTATGAAGGTAATTCCTATCAGGTCATTACACAGGCTCTTCCCGCCGAATGCATTGTCTCTATTAATCGTTATCTGTATCAGCATTTATGTAACTGGCATGATGTCCGTTCCTGGCCTTCTCTTTCCAAGACATGTATGGCATATTTGGAAAATGCCAATTTATCAAAAGAAAATATATTAGATTTTGAATTTCCGGCACCCATGTATCTTGGCAATGTTACGCTGACACGCAAATTAGCAGAAATGGAACGCATTATCTGTCTAAACACGCTTGCTGAACATCATACCATAGACCTTTATACGACCAGCCACAGTACTTTTATTGATTCGCTGCGCGTTCATCCTGCCGTCAATTATTATACTGAATTAGGAAAAGTATACTATTATAGCCGCATAAACTTAAATTTTACACTTCCATCTATTGAAACAGGCATCCCACAGCGAATTTATGACATTATGGCATATGGTGGATTTGTACTCTCAAACTATCAGGCTGAAATGGACACCCTGTTTACTCCCGGTAAGGATATCGCGGTTTTCCGCGATCTTGGTGAATTAAAAGAAGCCGTCGATTACTACCTGAACCATAAGCGGGAACGTCTTGAGATTGCTCTTGCCGGATGCAAAAAAGTAACCACTCTGTATTCTTACCAAAACAGATTGTCCGAAATTTTAGAAATATGTGAACAAGTCAATTCAAATGAATCCTCTTCATAATAAAGGAGATTTTTATGAATCTTTTATTTTACCGATATGGCAGCATCTGTGAACAGGATATAATACTTGCCTTTCAGGAATTAGGACTGCAGGTAGACCAAATCACAGTCGAAATTACAAATAAATCCATTACCCCACAGGAAGGTATCCGTATTGTAAGTGAATATCTCTATTCACGTCCAACGGATTTTATTTTCAGCATCAATTTTTATCCTTTCCTGTCAGAAGTATGTAACATTTTCCATATACCCTATCTTTGCTGGGTTGTAGACTCCCCTGTTATGGAGCTTTACACACATTCTGTCCAGAATACATGGAACCGTATCTTCCTTTTTGACCGGGAAATTTATAATGATATTCATAACTACAATCCAGAATGTATTTTTCACTTACCATTAGCCACAAATGTTTCTGAAAAGCAGGCTCTTATTTTCTCAAGTTCTGATGCCACTTTAAAAAAATATTGCTGTGATCTTTCTTTTATCGGTTCTTTGTATACCGAAAAATGTGCTTTTGACCGTTTAAAATTAAACGATCCATATTTACTTGGCTATCTAAGTGGCATTATGAATGCACAGGAAAAAGTTTATGGATACTACTTTATTGATGAGATACTTCCCGATAAAATCATACAGCAGTTTAAACAGGACTTTCCGCATTTTTATGAATTTCCATTTGACAGCTTTTTAAGTGATCGTACAACTTTATCACAGCTTTACATTGGAACTAAGATCACTGTAATGGAGCGAGATCATATCATGAGGCTTTTGTCAGAAAAATATCCATTTCTGATTTATACCGGAAGTGACACCACCGCTTACCCCAAACTGATCAATAACGGTCTTGCATCCACTCATTCTGAAATGCCTCTTATTTTTCACGAGTCAACCGTCAATTTAAACATTACGGCAAAATCCATCCGAAGCGGTCTTCCTCTTCGGATATGGGATATTCTTGGTTCCGGTGGCTTTTGCCTTACAAATTATCAATCTGAACTTCCGGAATTCTTATCGATTGGCGAGGATCTTGATACCTATGCAAGCCTGGAAGAACTGGATGAAAAAGTGGCATATTATCTTTCGCATCCAAATCATGCAAAAGAAATTGCAATGCATGGTCTGGAAACAGCAAAAAAATATCATACTTATGAAATCCGCCTGACACAAATGCTTAAACTGGCATTTGATTTATATTAATTTCGAGTTTTTTGAAAAGGAGTTTCTATGAACATTCTATATTTAGACTGGCCCTGTTTTGGTTATATCGATATTCTCTTTACATTTGAACACACCTTCAAGCATCATGTAACACGCTTTTTTCACAAGGATTATCAGGAACGTGAAAGCAAAAATTTTATGGATGCCTTTGATGCCACATATGAAACACAGCATTTTGATTTTTGTTTCTCCTATAATTTTTATCCTGTATTGGCGGAATGCTGCCACAGACATAATTTAAAATATATCTCAATTGTATATGACAGTCCTTTTGTTATGCTGTATTCTTATACTATTACGTATCCAACCAATTATGTTTTTATATTTGATTCACAGCTTTATCAGGAATTAAAAAATGGAGGAATTGATACTGTATACTATACTGTGCTGCCGGTCAATTCTACTGTTATAGACATCATGCTGAAAAAACCATACAACAAAGAACGTACACTTTGTGACGTTTCTTTTGTTGGTACCTTATATAACGAGGACGATACTCACAACTTTTTTGACCGGCTCTATCGAAATTTAGATAGTTATACCAAAGGATATCTGGATGCCATTATGGAGGCTCAGTTAAAAATATCCGGCTATTATTTTATTGAAGAGATTTTAACTGATCCGATCATCCAAAAGTTACATGAGGCTGAACCTTATATTCCATCCAGAGATGGAGCAGAAACACTTTCCAATATTTATGCCAACTATCATATCGGAAGAAAGCTGACTTCCATAGAAAGAGTCCGTCTGCTTTCTGCACTCGGCGAAACACACCATAATGTGAAGATGTTTACCTTAAACAAGAATGTTGCTTTACCCGGTGTTACAAATATGGGAGTTACAGACTACTATTCTGAAATGCCGCTGATCTTTCACAACAGTAAGATCAATCTAAACATCACTTTAAGAAGCATTCAATCCGGCATACCGTTACGATGTATGGATATCATGGGGGCTGGTGGTTTTTTACTGACAAACTTTCAGGCAGATTTACTGGATTATTTCATTCCCGATGAAGATTTTGTGTATTATGAAGATCAAAACGATTTAATTAAAAAAGTGGATTACTATCTGGAGCATGATGAGAAGCGTAAACAGATTGCTGAAAACGGGCATCAAAAAGTAGCACGAAACCATAGCTATGAAAAATGTCTGACAGACATATTTTCCATAGTATTCAACTAAAAATATATGGGATATAAAAAATGGAGCCGATAAATCGACTCCATTTTTTATACACATCTTCTGTTGTAATGACTAGATTACTGTAACAGAGAAAGCACACCCTGAGTAGACTGGTTAGCCTGAGCAAGCATAGACTGTCCTGCCTGAGCAAGGATATTGTTTTTGCTGTAAGCAACCATTTCTTCAGCCATATCTGTATCACGGATACGGGACTCAGCTGACTGAGTATTCTCAGAAATGTTGTCCAAGTTAGCAATTGTATGCTCCAGACGGTTCTGAACTGCACCAAGATAAGATCTCTGTGCAGATACTAAACCGATTGCTGACTGAATTGTCTGCATAGCACTACCCGCACTTGCATAACTGGATATACATACTTTACTGTTAGTTGCCTGTGCAGCAGTCTTATCATCACCAGTGGTTAAAGAAGCGCTAGTATTTGCTGCTCCAAATAAGCTAGAAGCATCCATGTTAGAAATAGAGATCACGATGCTCTGTCCAGATAAAGAACCAACCTGAAGATTCTTTCCTGAGTATGAACCATCAATCAGGTTCATTGTGTTGAACTGAGTTGTAGACTGGATACGGTCGATCTCAGATGTTAACTGGTTAATCTCAGACTGAATAGCATTTCTATCAGCAGTTGTATTCGTATCGTTAGCTGCCTGAGTAGCTAACTCGTTCATACGCTGTAAGATAGAATGTGTTTCAGATAATGCACCCTCAGCAACCTGAATTAAAGAAACACCGTCCTGAGCATTGTCAGAAGCTTTGTTTAATCCACGGATCTGGCTTCTCATCTTCTCTGAAATTGTTAAACCAGCAGCGTCATCACCTGCACGGTTGATTTTGTAACCGGAAGATAATTTCTCTGAAGATTTTGCCTGTGCGCTTGTTGTAACGCCTAACATTCTGTTCGCATTTGCTGCGGTCATATTGTGCTGTACTACCATAATTCATTTCCTCCTTGAATTTACTGCGGCTTCCATGCCGCATCATCTTATTTTTGCAGCTTCCCTTTCCGGCCGTACGCTCCATTCCGTTCCACTGCCAAGTAACTTTTTTAAGTAATGTTCATCATCACTTTGTTTACTTGTATTATATATCGGATGTTCATCCCGATACTTTATAGTAAAAAAGAAATTTTTTCTTTTTTCTATCTCTATTTTTTCCTGTCCGTAAACACCGGCTCGCCATAGTTTGTCTTCATCATATTTTTATAATACTGATTTACAACACGCTGGCTCTTGCGGACTTCTCTGACCTGTTTATGTACAGATGCAAATTTTTTTGTCATTAAATCTTTATTGCGTGCTTCCTGTACCTGTATGGTTGCACTTTTACTGGTTAATTTACGGATATAATCCTGCATCTGCGCTATTTCATCACGATAAATATCCTGATGATTCTTCAAGTCATCTTTTACCCGGTCAAACAGTTCCTGAAAACCATCATCCAATAGATCCAGCTTTTCGATCTGCTTTGACTTTTCCTCTACTGTCTTATCAAAATCATCCGGATCTAATGCAGGATTTTCCAATTCTTCACTCTGCCTGATATTTAATTCCATAATGGTATCTAATATCTCACTCTTTTTTTTCAGGCTCTGTATCATAACCGGAATATATTGGTTTCTCTCCATCTTTTCCATATCCTTACTGCTGCGTATGTGCCAGTTTCATAACTTCTTTCCAAGTATCGCGCATAGTGCGCAAATGTTTTAACACTTCTTCCATGATTTCCTTATCTTTTTTCATGTTTGCTTCCTGTAAGCGCATCATCAGATAATTATATACCTCATCAAAATCTTTTGCCACCGAATATTTATGATTTAAAGTACTCTGAAATTCCTCAATAATACGCTCTACTTTCATGATATTATCATGTGCCTTTTGAATATCTTTTGCTTCGATCGCTTCAATTGCGATATTTGCAAACTTTATCGCTCCCTCATAAAGCATCAGCGTCAGTTCCGCCGGTGATGCAGTCATAACTTTGTTGTTTGCATACGCTGCGTATCCTTTGTTAGCCAGCATAAATCATTTCCTCCATGTGTTATATAATTTTAGATATAATTTTCTTTATGTCACAAATATCTGTCCCACATCTATGTGGGGCAGATATTTAAATTTTATCACTCTCTTTTTTATTTTACCACCATTTTCAGCAATTTTATCAGCCTCCGAACAAGTTGGATAATGAAGATGTCTGGCTCTGTAATTTAGACAACGCAGTCTCCATTGCAGAGAACTTCTTGTAATACGCGTCCTCCTGATCCTGCAGTTTCTGCTCCCACTTTTTGATCGTGGTAGTGTAATCACTGTATTCGGATGCCATCTCTTTATCATTGTATACTTTATAAATACTGCTTAAAGTTGAAGATTTCATCTTCGTTCCAATCGCATCATATAAATTGGTCGTAAGCTGCTGCATAAAGGAAACGACCGTATCCGGATCAGAGTTGATCATTGCCATCAGCTTATCTTCGTTTCCGGAAGTTGCTGTATCGTCCTCATCACCGTCAATATGATATGCATTCTGCTGGTTCTCCGGTGCATTCAAGAAACCCAGTGTCTTGATTCCAAAACTTGACAGATAATATTTCTTGCCATCAATCGTAACCGGCTGACTCATAGCATTCGTCATCAGATTCATGACACTTTCCAGGCTGTCATCACGGCGGAGCAGTGAAGATTTAATTTTTTCTTCCCACTTCTCAACTTCTGAATCGGACATTGCACTCTTTTCATCATCTGTCAAAGGCTCATATCCCTTTGCCGTATCCGCATTGTAAAGTGATGTCATTTCGTTGATCAGAGAGTTGTACTGTGTCAGGAAGCTCTTGATCTTGTCATAAATCGCCTGTGTATCGGTCGCAGTTGTGACAGTGATCGCATTGGTATCCCCATCTCCGGTTGCCTGCATTGCAGTAATGGAAAGTCCGTTGATAGAGTAGGTATTGAGCGAACTGGTGTATGTAATGCCGTTTAACTTAATCTCAGAATCACAGCCGTCAATCTTCATTGCACCTGAATTGGTATATTGAGAGCTCTGATCCATAATTTCTTTTGAATCCTGTACTTTCTTTACAAATGCAGCTAATGCATCACTATATTTATTTTGTCCATCAACTGTTGAAGTATCAATAGCCGCCAGATCTGCAAGTACAGAATTATCATCCAGAGTTTTCTGAGCTGTGGACATTTTTTCCTGATTCTCATTAATGTGCTTTGCATATGTATTAGTTATATTTGTAACTGCACTTGCGCCGCCTTTATTATATTCCGTCTGAATGGACTCAATAATTTTTTTTCTGGAATATTCATCGCTATCGTCTAGTGTATCCTCTGCGCTTTCATACACATTGACTTTCTCAATATCAGAGGTCAATTTGGAAATAACGTCATCGGTAAGTGTATCCTTATGATCCTCTCTGAACTTGCTGAGCAGATCTGCTGCACGGGTTGTATCAGACAATGCTGTATTTCCATGACTGTAAGTTGTCTTAACTTCTTTTTTCTGATCTTCTGTAACTGTCGCTGTTCTTCCATTGCTAACCGCATTGCCATCGATGCCAATTTCTGTAAATGTGTTATTATCCAGCTTATAAGTTTTTCCATCAGATCCAGTATATTTTCCAGCATCATTAGACGTATAGACAATACCATCATCATCTGTGTACTGCGTATAACCCTTTTGTGTTACATCTGCCTGATAATAGTTTGTAGTCTCCTTCATGGCAAGCTTCGCTACCTGTCCATCCGGCATCGTACATGCATAATACTCATTGCCATCACTGTCTTTTTCGCCAGTCGGCTTATAAACCAGACCTGCTCCTGAATCTACATAATTACCATCTGCATTTTTTGTGTATGTATTACCGCCATCATCCGTTGCAGTCGTGATTGCCTGAATGTATTTCTTATCTTTTCCACTGCTATATTCATAGATAATGCTTCCATCATCTAAGGTAGTTGACTTTTCGTATACATTACCAGATGAATCTATCACAGAATTCACTCTCTGCGTTGCACTCATGCCAAGTAAAGTTTTAAGTTTCTTCTGATCATCATCAGATAAACCACTGTTTTTTAACGCATCCATCATCTCTGTATATGCCGTTGCATATCCATATGCAGATGAAAGATTCGCATTCTGCCCTGATGCTGTCTTATATGCTTTCTGCGCATCCTGATATTTCTGAATGGCCTTCACTACATTCTGCTCCAACTTAGTGTCATTTGCATCATAGTACTGTGTATAAGACTTGTATGTTGCATTCGTCGCATCTGAGCCAACAGCCAGTCCCATCTGATACAGTGCTCTTGCACCTTCTGTATTTCCACCGGTCAGAGTGAAATCATTATCTTTTCCGGTATCTTTAGAACTAATGAAGATACGATGATTTGTCTCATCAAAGTTTGCACTAACACCGGCATCTTTTAATGAAGCGATCACATCACCAACAGTCGATCCCTGTGTCACTGTAATCTCTTTTGTTGTACCATCACCCTTTGTCAGATTGATCTTTGCATCTCCACCTGTATAACCTAGTTCAGCAAGTGTTGTGGATGTCGTCGTCTTGCTTGAAAGCTGTGCTCCGGTCAGATAACCCGCCTGCGCAACTTTAAGAATATTTAGCTGTTGTGTTCCGGTCGGTGCATTATTTCCTGCCTTTACCGTTGCTTTGGTAGAATCGGAAACAGTTGTTGATTTTAAATTATATGCGGTAGATAATTTCATGCTGCCGACGCTGCTGTAAAGACTGTAAATCTTCGTATTCAGTGTTTTCCACGCATCCTGCTTCCAGGATAATTTTGTCTGTGCCTTTTTGTATTTATTCGTCTTATAGTTGTATGAAGATACCAGAGCTGAAATGATAGCTTCTGTATCAAGACCTGATGTCAAACCGGTAATTCTGATTGGCATATTATCACTCCTATCTGATGAAACTTTTCATCTGTTATTATATACTCTGCAGACAGACTGTACTGTCTTTGTTTACATTTTCTCGTCCACCAAAAGTCCTGCGACTTCCCAGACCTTTGCGATCATGTCAAGCGTTTTCTCCGGCGGATATTCCTTCAAGACTTCTTTTGTGTCCTTGTCCACAATCTTGATCATAACGCGGTTCGTGGCATCGTGGATGCCAAAGACTGCTTCCGAATTGTGTGCTCTCTTATTGATCTCTTCTACAGCTTTCCGGATCTGGGTGTTATTTCCTGCTCCTACGAGTGTTTCCTGCTCCTCATCCTTGTCGTTTCTGGCACTCAGACTGTTTTTGGTATCCGTACTGTTTTTGTTTTCTGCCTTCCATGGAGTCGTGATGTTCTCCACTGTTTGCGTTGTGCCGCCTGTAGCACTTCCGCTGCCTGCAGCACTGCTATTTCCTGCTGCAGCTGCCTCTACGGATTTGCCGTAAGATGCTGTCGATGTTTCCTGTATCCGTTGAACTCCCATGATCCTGACCTCCGTTTCCATGGTATCCACAACTTCTTTCTGCTGTGTTTCACACTTCCCTGTGTCCATCTGTGCATGCAGGCTATATTACAACCCGTATGCTAACTTACTTAATCTGTGTTTTATATCGGTTTCTTTGCGCATAAAATTAATACCGGAGCCGCATTTTTCTGCCTATATAATAGAATGCACGCTCCGAGGTCATTCTATTATTGTGAATTATGTGCTCCGGTATTTTTTAGAGCAGATCTTTTAAGGATGCGATCGCATCAATATTGAGAGCTGCCTTATTTTCATTCTGAATCTGAAGATATACTTCTTTGCGGTATATCGGCACTTCTTTCGGCGCAGATATACCGATTTTTACCTGATCTCCGCGGATCTCAAGCACTGTGATCTCGATATTGTTATTTACCACCAGAGACTCACCTTTTTTTCGTGTCAATGCCAGCATTTTTATTCCTCTGCTTTCTTTCTGCCTTTTACGGCTTCATATACATTAAACTTGATTGGATAATCATCTTCCACAATCACCTGACAGCCTTTTCTGGTGTCTGTATTGATCACCAAAGGTGCCTTTAAATTGACAGTCGTATCTTTTTTATCCGCCGCTGCTGTCAGCGTTACAAGTATGTAGGTGTTATCCTCTGTAAGATCTCCAAGCGGGATCAGCATCTCATCACTGACTGACGGTGCATAATCCGGTTTCAGTTCATTTGGATGCATGACCGGAAATGCAACTTCCGGTTCATCCATGGACTGAAACCACATGATCGAGGATGGTGTTCTTTCTTTTTCCTTGTCAAAAATCAGTGTAAATTTTCTCAGATCCGGAAATCCGATCATCCCATTCTCTAAAGTGATGATCTTCTCCTCATCAATATCTATCTCCCCAAAAAGCCTTGTGTTCGCTTTCATTCCCTTTTCCTCCTGATGCAATCTGTATGGTCACGACATGTATTCTAAGAATATTGCCGTTATTTCTGCTGTTAATATAATTTACAGATAGCTGAGCAGTGTCACCTGATTTACCTTGGAAGCTGCCTGCAGTGATGACTGATAAGCAGTGTATGCCGCTGTATACTCCAGAATGATATCTGAAAGTTCTCGGTCTTCATTCTTGGACTTTAACTCTTCCATCGTTTCCTGCTCATTTGACATACGGTTTTTCGTCAACGCAAGGCTCTGTCCTTTACTTCCGACATCTGTTAATGCAAGATTGACCTTCTGCAGATAGGTATCGCAGTTTCCAATGTAGCTGTTATAGAGCTTTTGCATATTATCATTGGCATAATCGCGCTCTTTTTTCGCTGCTGCGATCCACTCTTCTAATTTTGCCTGACAGTCATCCGAAGAATATTCCTGCATTTTCTTCATGGCATTTAAATCTGTCACTTTCTGTTCTGCGTCAAGCGAACGCTGTACAGCATCGATCAGCTCATCCACATCCCTGCTGAGTCCATGATCAAATACATTTGATGCCTCTGTATTGACAGTAAGTGTCTGGTTTGCAGCCACTACATAATCGATATCCTGATAGATCTGATTGCCATCTTTATCATATTTCTCATACTTTAACTTATTGTTCGTATCTGTAATATTCGTGCAGTTGTAATAATATTCCGGACGAAGTTCACCATTTGTAAATCCGGTCTTTGTATAGGAAATATCCAAAGATGCTTTATTAGTGGAAAGTGTATCTGCTGCTGTTTTGCTGAATACCATTTCTCCGGTATTACGGATCAGCACTGCCTCTCCATCTGCAATGTCATATGATTTTGGTGTTTTCGTAGATGCTTCTAACCATTTATCATAAGAATCATATACGGTAACATTCATATTTCCCGTCTTATTGACAGGCGTTGTCCCTGTTGTATCTGTATAATTGTAACTGATCGTTACCGTGCTGCCATTTGCAGAGGTTTTTGTGGTAGTTCCTGCTGCATCTGTCACATCCAGGCTGTCAATGCTGTCATAGCCAAGACGGATTCTATTATAAGCAGCCTGGGTTGGAGAAGCGATCTTTGTGCCATCTAACACATCTGCCTTATTTCCCGGAACTGTAACATCATTTCCATAATACCGGTGTTCCTGCAGATCAGCATACGACATCTTCTGGTCGATCTCGTATGAAGTCTTTTGTTCGTCTTCCGTGAATGTCAGCTTTTTATTTGTGCGGTATCCGGTAAATACTGTTCTGCCGGCATAGTCTGCATTTCCCTCTGCATATACTTTGTCACGAAGTTTTTCCAGCTGTGTCAGGATTGTTTTCCGGTTGTCTGTCGTCAGGGAATCCTGGGCACCGTATTCACACTGGGTACGGATCGTCTTGATCACTTCCTGCATACTGGTGATCGCAGTCTCTGTTACATCTAACCATGACTCTGCATCCGGAATGTTCTTCTCGTAGTACTGGTCGATCTCACTTAAGGTACTGCGCAGACGGAGTGCACGGATCGCTGTTACCGGGTCATCAGAAGGACGCTGTATTTTTTTCTGGCTGGTCATCTGATTGTTCAGTGTGTCCACATTTCCTTTATTTCCATTGATATTAATGGATGTATTATGCAATATGATATTATTTGTAATACGCATTGCCATTTCCTCCTGTTATAAATCCGTTTATACTCCGGTTTCCTCGATCAGTTTGTCATATACTTCTGCCATAACTGAGATCATTTTAGATGATAAATTGTAGGCATTCTGGAACTTGATCAGATCAAGTGCTTCCTCATCCTCATCCACACCGGAAACAGACATTCTCTGTGTCTCAAGCGCTGCCTGTATATTTGTATAATTGTTGCTGAAGATCGTAGACTGCTGTGTATCAATGGAGATATCAGAAATCATACATTTCAGGAATCCTGATGCATTTCCTGCACGGAATAAAACCGTATCACTCTTTAATTTTGCCAGATCTTCCACCAGTTTATACTTATCTACACCTTCCTCTGTATCTGCCTTATACTGTGCAGCCAGCTTGGAAGAATCTTTTACACAAATGGAAGATACACAGATATTGGATGCTGTCAGTTTGTAATAGGAGCTTGCGCCGCAGTCTGTCGTGTTTCCATGATTCTTATCGCTCTTTCCTAATACATATTCCTCACCGGTCACCTGATCTGCACCGGTAAAGAAAGAATAATAGTCTGTTGCATTTCCGTCTAAATCCTGTCCTTTTAACATGATATCATTAAATAAAGAACAGAAAGAACGTAAAAACTGATTCATCTGTGACATGTAATACGGAACACCCATGGTATCAACAGAGCTTCCGATGGATGCCTGCATACCGTCTACCTTATTGGACTGCTGCTGGCTTAATGCGTCCTCAAGTTCGAAAGTATAGGATGTGATCTTGCCATTGGCATCCGTCTCAAATGTAAAATTCGTATAATTGTAATCTTTTCCGTAAATGGTAAGTGTACCGCTCTCAGGCACCGTCATTGCCTCAATGTCTGTGATGGAAGGACTGACAACTTTCACATGTTTGCTGTCGATCACTCTTGCCTCACCGGTAAAGTTCTCTCCGTTGTTGCCATCACGGATATCAAACAATGCCTTTAAGGTACCTGACATGGAACTTGCGCCAGCTTTGAAGCTGTTGCCGGTTTTCTCCCATTTAACATCATATAAACCGTCCATATCGGACTGGTTTACTTTATTTTCCCTTGCAACACATTTTAATGTTTCATAATCGTAGGTATCTACCAGTACCTGACCACCGATCTTAACTGTAAAGTAATTAGCTCCTGTCGGCAGTTCCGGATCGTTTGAGTTCTGTACCGGAAGTTCCTCTGCCTCTGTCGGAACAATCTTGGATAGCTCATCGATCAGTAAGGCTCTCTGGTCACGCAGTTCGTTCGCATAACCACCCTGAATTTCAATGACGTTGATCTGATGATTTAAACTTGCAATCTTTTCTGCGATGGAATTGATATTCTGAACCGTGGATTTGATCTCCTCGTTGGCATTATTCTGAATATCTCCCAGACCGGATGCAACGCTGTTAAAGAATGTTGCAAAGTTCTGGGCACTTCCGATAAACTGCTGACGTGTATTCACATCTCCGGCATTGTTCTTTAAGGTATCTAAGTCATTAAACATCGTGTTTAAGATTGTTGAAAAACCTTTGGAAGAATCATCATCAATAAAATAATTTTCAATCTGCTTCAGGTAATTGAGCTTCGTCTCATATAAACCGACAGATGACTGGTTGTACCAGTATTTGTTGTCATAATACTGGTTGCGAAGCTGTTTTACGGACTCGGTCGTAACACCGGTTCCCATACTGCCGTATTTTGCATAGGCACGAATAGACTCGGAAGCAACACGGTTTGCCTGCTGTTTGCTGTATCCTTTTGTCTGTACATTCGATATATTATTTGCACTCGTATTTAAGGCAACCTGATATGCACTTAATCCTGAAGATGCAATCGTTAATCCAAAAAATGTTGATGGCATGTTAACCTCCTATGCTGCTATCCAAGCTGTGTGATCAGATGCTCGATCATCTCATTAATAACATTAATAAAACGGCTGGATGCATTGTATGCGTTCTGGTATTTGATCATATAAGTCAATTCTTCATCCGAAGAAACTCCGATTACCTGCTGTCTCTGGTTATCGACTGACTGTACCGTCTGGGACAGGTTTGTTGCAGTAGAATTGTATACATTTCCGTAGGTAGCAACCTCTCCGATCATAGCTGCATAATAGTCCTTAAAGCTGTATGCCTTTGTGTCATTCGGATTGACTGTAAGGCTTTCTTTATCCCACACTGCTGCAAGTGTCGCCATCAGTGACTGGTCTACATCTCCATTCTGCCGTAAATGTGGAAGTAGTGTTTCATCTGTGATCAATGCGCTGTTCACACTTGTACTTCCCATCGTGTACTGCTTTGTTGTATCAGCCGGATCTTCTTCATTGTATAAATAATAGGTCTTTGTCTCACCAGAAGCCGGATCTGTATAGGAAACCTCCGTATAACGTTCCGTTCCAAGTCTTGTAAATAACTCCTGTGGCGGAAGTTTGCCATCTGATCCCACTGCGCATTTATCTGCATCTAAGATCTTTGTATTTGCTGTTACCGTATAAGTATTGCCATCTGCATCCGTCATGGTAACGGAATTATTTCCTGTCAGGCCTGTAATATAATTCGATGCTTCCGTATTCGGGCATAAGATATCGTTGATCGCCGTTGCAATTCCATGGAATAACTGATCCATCTGTGCTTCTGCACGGAGCATAACAGACATGCCTGTCGTATCATCATAAGTCTTGCCATCTAAGCCAACAATATCCTTGTAATTGGCAACTTTGTCTCCTCTTGCAAGTACAAGTGCCTTGATCTCACCCATATCGTTTTTATTTTCCGTGGAAATATCACGGTTAAAATTAAACAGATAGGTATACTCACCCTTGTCCGGATCTGACAGATGGGACCAGTATGGTGTCACAAATCCTGTCGCTTTGTCCGTCTGTTTTTCTACTTTATAGTAGCCGTTCTCATTGACAAACTCGTTGCCCTCCACGCTGACGCGCACAACACCGTTTACTTCTTCTTTATAGGAGATATCAACGAGACTTGCTAACTCATCCAGTGCTAAATCTCTTGCATCACGCAGTGTCATTGCAGTTTCAATATTTCCTGCCTCGATCTTCTGGATCTGCAGATTTAGTTCACTGATCGTCTTGCCAAGTTCATTGACCTGATCGATATCATCTGAAATCTGTGAATTGATGTTGTACTGATAACTCTTAAGTCCGGAATAAACAGCACTTGATCTGCTGGTAAAAAGCTGTGCCTTCTGAATAACAAGATTCTGATATACGCTATCCTCCGGGTATTTATATAGCTCCTGAAATGAGCCCCAGAAATCGGTCAATGCGTCCTGAAAAGCCTGTCCCTCTAATTCCTGATAATAGTTCTGTACCTCTGTCAGTGCCTCACTGGTCGATGCGTAAAAAGACTGACGGCTTGATTCCGTACGGTATAACCGATCTAAGAATACATCTCTTGAATGGACAACATCTCCGATCGTTACACCAAGACCGGATTGCTGATTGCTGATTGCTGCTGTTGTATTAAATGTGACATAGTCACGGTCTGCAAACAAAACGCTCTGACGCACATATCCTGTTGTGTCTAAGTTCGCCAGGTTATTTGATGTTACGTTAAGTGCATTCTGACTGCTCTGTAAACCGGCTACGCCGATAAACATACTTCCAAAACCATTTGCCATGGTAGTTCCTCCCTGCTTTTACTATTGCTTCGCGTCGAATCCACTGCTGCCTAAGATATCGCCTGTATTATAGGCATTCTTATCATAGTTGGCAGTCTCAGGTGCCTGTCGCGTACTTCTCAGCAAGGTAAGGTCAAATTCCACCATCTCCAATGCCTGTTTTAAAAGTGCTTCATTCTGTCTGTTTAGCTGCTGCATCTTAGCACCGACCTCAAGCAGCCTGTCACGCTGTCTGGTAAGTGCTTCCTGTTCTTTTGGCTGCCTGTTAAGATATCCGATCATCTTTGTGATCGTCATCTCTTCCGGGCTCTGACCTAAGACAGTCGCCATATCCGTCAGGACACGGTTTCTTTTATTGGAAAGATTAAGAAGCACGCTCGCAGCATCCTGCTCTCTCGTCGTAACATCCGTAAGATGTTCGATATTGCCCTGCACCACTGCGTCTGTTTTTTCAGTCGCAAGTGTGATCAGTTCCTGATACTGCTTCTCCTCTTTACCCAGCACATCCAAAAGCTCTTCCATTAAACTAGCCACAGATTCATCCTCACTTTTACTTTACTAAAGCATTGTACTTTTCTAATAACTTATTCGCGAAATCATTCATATCCACGTTATAATTACCAGAGTCCAACCTTTCCTTAAGCTGTGCGACTCTATCTTCCCTGATATCCGAAGCATCTGCCACTGCCTGCTTTGCGATCTGGTAATCACGTCCCATAGAAGAGATCTGCACTTCATCGCGTCCGGTGCTCATCTGTTTTGTGTTCTGCACTTTCTGCGTTTTCTCTCTATTGTAAAGTTGTGCCACCTGATTATAAGCTTCTACTCGCATAATGGCATCTCCTTTCTTCCTTGAAATTCGCTTTCTAGTGTTTATATCGGACGAATCATTTTTTTCATTAGCGCAAATATGAAAAAAGAAAATGACAGGTCACCACTTTTCGCAGTATCCTGTCATTTTTCTACTGGTATTCACGGATCAGGCAGTATTGTTTCAGTGGGAAGTTCTTCTCCACAATTCCATACACCTGAAATCCAAAGTTTTTATAAAAATCTACATTTTTTTCATTGTGTGTTTCCAACGATATCATCATGTGGTGTTCCTGCGCATATGTGATCGTTTCATCTAACAGTTTCGCAGCGATCCCATGGTGCTGCATTTCCGGATCGACTGCAAGATAAATAATATGAAGTCTCTGTGTCTGGTGCAGCTGATCGGTCCAGCTTGAGTTCAGGTAATCCCCACCCTTGATAAAATTGTGGAACGTCGCAAGTGTCGGATCTTCCTTGATCAGGAAAGCGTCCGTATGGATCGTCGCCCATGACTCCGTCAGAAAAAAGTGGAACATATTAATGTGTTCCGCCTCATCCGACACGACAAGAATGCTGTTTAACTCTTCACTGTCCGCAAAAATCTCACATGTCTCATAAAATTCATCCATATCACATTGAAATAATTCCGGCATCAGCCGTTTTCTTATTTCGGCATCCGGGATCAGCGTTTCATAGAGTGGATCATGCGCAAAACAGCGGTATAAAAGCTGCTCTAATTTTGGCAGATCCTCGCGCTGTACCCGGTATAATTTGTCCGATTTCATATTTTTCTTATCCCCTTTTTATTGTGTCAGAACATTTCCTTTACCGTCTGACTGATTTCTTTTAAAGTCTCGCAGAGACGTCTGGTCTGTTTTTTATAGCATTCCTTTAAGTAATGCAGTTCTTCCCGGTAATCTGTGTCTGCTTCTTTTCTCTTTTTCAGCAGGCATTTCACCACATGGTAGAGATCCTCATGCTCTAACAACCGGCCATAACCCCATTTTAAACGCTCCTTCGGCTGGTTGAACACATAATCCGTAAAATGGCGGTAGACATATTCATCAAACATAAACGCATACGCATTGTTATCCACCTGATATATTTTTTCCAGTGCGTTATCCACATCAGACTGTTCCAGAGCGTTTATAGTGTCCTGCAATAAGCCAATATTTTTCCACAATATCTCATGTGGGAAAAATACCTCTCCATACCAGTCAATGCGGACAAAATGATCCTGCTCCTGTTTGAATTTTACAAGCAGTTGTTTTTCTCTTTCCCTGTTTTCCGCAAAGAGCTGCTCCGCCTCTTGCATGTTACCTTCTGCAAGAAGTGCGTGGTAGCGGGTATTGATAGCGGCAGTCTCTTCGTAAGACTGTTTTGCTTTTTCCTGTGTCTCTTCTGTTACCTGAATTAATTTTTTTGTGATTGCAGCGATCTGTTCCTGTGTTTCTTCCACTTTCGCTGCGATTTCACTGCCTCCGGCAAGTATGCGCTCTAACACCGGTGTAAAATCAAGCGGCACAACTGCCGTTTCATCCAGTGCTAAGATCAGCAGTGCGAACAGCTCATGGTGCAGCCGGTAAACCGCCTCATCATAAAAATCATCATTATCAAACTGGGAATGGTAATGTGTTTCCATGAAACTTCCGCCGGTAAAATCATTGACCATGGAAGGGATTCCTGCGATTGCCATCGAAAAATCATCTGACCAGGTTTCGATCGGTGCCGTCACGCTTGTCATCTCAGGATAAGCCTTTGTCAGTTCCGGAAGTCCGTCTAAATATTCTTTTATATAATGTACATATTCATAACAGCAGCGGATTCTTGCACGCGTGCCGTGTGCCAGCGCCGGCAGCTCAAAATTCAGATCTGCGATCACTTTTCCGACCCATTCCGGATGTGCGGTAAAAATCTGCTCGTAAGCTCCGGTCGACCAGTCAAAGTTGGAATCAACAACGCCCCATTCCTCTGCCGCCATCGCACAGAACACGATCGTGTTGTTCGGCTTGAATCCGCTTTCAATCAGCGTTTTTGCAATGCCAAACATCATGGCGACTGCCGTATTATCATCTTGAAATCCACTGAAATAGGAGTCATAGTGTGCAGATAACAATACCATGCGCTCCGGGTGTTTTCCCGGAATACAGCCTGAAATGTTATAAGTCGTGCAGTCACGTTTTACCCGGCTGTCGGCTTTCAACCATACGGTTGCTTCTTTCTCTCCATCCAGCAGTTCCCGCAATAATGCAGCATCCTCCCTTGAGATGGAAAATGCCGGTGCATCCTCCGGTCCGGCGATATCCTGTGCGTTGAGTGCCCTCGCATCGACTTCTCCATAACCGCCACACTGCACAGCGATCACTGCCGCCGCACCTTTTAAATGTGCCTGATAAACCGGATAATTGATCCACCACTCATCTCTCTGGTTGATATCCACTAACACCAGTTTTCCGGTTACATCTTTCCCTTCATAATCCGCTTCTGTTCCCTTTCCAAGATACATCAGGGAAAATGCCTGCTCACCGTCCGTTACAAAATCTGTCTGATATGCCCCGAGCAATGCGGTATGCCTTTTTCCCTCTTTCGTTTCAAACGTAAGCTCCGCATTTTTAAACTCCCAGCCATCCACGGTAACCGCATTTTTACATACATCCGACAGTCCAAGTTTTTGCATCTCATCCTTTAACATTTCCCCTGTCAGGAATTCTGCCTTCGAACCCGCAGGACGGTAACCGAGTTTCTCGTTTGAGCGAAACTGCTCCATCCGTTTTGCAAGCTGGTACGAGTAATCCGTATCAATATTTTTTATGACCGCTTCCTGCATTGTCATGTGTGTCACACCTTCTTTTTTGCTTCTATTTTTGCTGTTTTTTGTGTTATCTATTTCTTTTTGTGTTCAAATTATTTCCTGTTTTTGATTATAACACACTTTTTTGTTATGAACAGTCTTGTGGGGGGATTTTGAGCCGATATAATTATGTGGATGGGTTCGATTCGGATGGACATGGCTGTCGGTATTATTATCGGCGGTGCTTTTACAAGTATTGTGTCGTCACTGGTCGAGGATATTATCAACCCGTTTCTTGGAATTTTCGGTGGCATGAATTTTGACAAGCTGCACTGGAATATTGTTGGGGATGTCACATTGAATTACGAAAAGTTTCTGACTGCCGTGATGAATTTCCTGATCATGGCTTTTGTTGTATTTATACTGGTGAAAGCGTTAAATACCGCTGCTTCGAAATTAGCGGTCAAAGAAGATGCGCCGGAAGAGAAAAAGCCAGCTAAGATCTGCCCGATGTGTAAAAGTGAGATTGCGATCGATGCCTGCCGCTGCCCTCATTGCACCTCTATCTTAGATGCAAAGGCAGTGGAATCATTTGAGAAAAATTTGTAATTTTCATTTGCCACAGCAGATGAAAATTCAGGCAAGTAATTATACGAAATGTGAATGATACATTACACTAGTTCAGGCTGTCTGTCTTTGTGTCATGAACGATACAAAGCAGGCATGTCTGTCCATCCATTTTCCGATCAGTCCGATCACTTTTCCCATAGTAAATGCGGCTAAAATGGTTCCGATCCCAAGGCCGTCAAGATGTCCTAAAAATGCAAAGGTCAGTCCGGCTGTCACGGCAAGGCAGGTAACATCAAATCCAACTTTGATCTTAGAATAGGTAACGGATGTGATATCCGACAATTCTCTCGGGAATAAATCCGTCGGTATGATCGGCAGTTTGCATCGGTTCGACAAAGCAATTCCAATACAGAGCAAAATATAACTGATCAGAAAATAGATTACACGATATCCCGGCGTCAGCGGCAAAACATTGATCCAGCTCTCATGCACATCCAATAATTCGCTGAATGCAAATCCCACTACAAAACTGAACAGATACTGCGGCACAAATTTTTTCCGCAGGATCATGAGGCTTAGCACCAGAAGTCCCTGAAATATATAAGTCCAGGTTCCAAGCGATACGCGTGTGAAAACTTCGGAAAATGCATACGGCACGCTTGATATTGCCGAGATGCCTGCGCCGGAATGCAGCATCAGTACAACACCAAGACTGTTGATGGCAACTGCGACCATGAGTGCAAGTTCCCCGCGGACCGTGCGGCGGGATTTTTCTTTCTGTATTTCTGTTTCTTTCATTTTAAATATTTCCTCCCGGGGAAGTTTTTACAGAAGTCCTGCTTCTGCATTTATGGTCATCCCCAAATTTCAGAAACACTTTACACCTTTCTAATCCATTTAACAAATCAATAGTTTTTATAGTTTGATAGACAGTATCTATTAATCGTGATAAAATGAGCAAAACAGAGAGGAAAATCCTCTCCTCGGCATTGGGCAAATTTTACCATGTAAAATTGGATTTTGCTTCGCAAAACAAGGAGGATTGCCATGAACTTATTCCAGCTTCGTTATTTTGTAACTTTAGCAAAAATGCAGCACTACACAAGGGCTGCACATGAACTTTGTATCACACAGCCGAGTTTAAGCCATGCGATCTCGCAGTTGGAGGCAGAACTTGGCGTGGCACTTTTTGAAAAAAGCGGACGCAATACTACACTCACAAGTTTTGGGGAAGAGTTTTTAATCTGCGCAAACCACACGCTTGCCACATTGGATTCCGGAGTTTCATCCCTGCAGCGGAGCGCACGCGGTGACGGATTGATCAGGCTTGGCATGCTGCGTTCCCTCGGTGTCAGTTTCATTCCGCAGCTTGCCGCGCGTTATCTGGCATCCCATCCTGAGCATGATGTGCGTTTTACATTTCATACCGGCTCGACCGGCGATCTTGTCAACGGTCTCTCGGCAAGGGATTATGATCTGATTTTCTGTTCCATGCCGCCGGAGACAGAATCGTTAGACACTGTGCCGATCACCCACGAGGATCTGGTACTTATCGTTCCAGGCCATCACCCACTGGCAGCAAAACAGTCCGTTGCATTGACGGAAACGCTCATCTATCCACAGATTTATTTTTCCCACGGTTCCGGTATGCGTGACGTTGTGGACCATCTGTTTTCACAGATCAATGCAGTACCGCAGATTGCCTATGAGACAGAGGAAGCCGAGGTGATTGCGGGACTCACTGCACAGGGTTTTGGCATTGCCGTCGTTCCTTATATGGATCTTTTATTAAAGCTGGATGTGAAGATTCTGCAGATCAGTGCGCCTGTATGGGAGCGTAATCTGTATATGATTCATGACCGGCAGGCGTTTATGCCGCCTGCCGTAAGAAATTTTTGTGAATTTGTTTTAAAAGAATGTGAGTATCCTATAATACCAGATTAATTCTGCCACAGGATCTGTTGTTTTGTGAGCATTGGATAATGCACCGGAACACTTCCGTCAAGATCTTCTCTGTGCATGTCCACCGCCGTGATCTGGCTGTTGGAATATGTGGTGTAGTAATAAATTCCACGGCTTGCATTACAGCAGGAGGTGTAGATCGTGATCTCATATTTTCCATCGGATACCTCGCAGCAGCCTCTCTGCTGGTCGACAGATCCTAAGATATGGAAAAACTGTGCCACACTCTCCTCCTCGGAATCGTCAGAAACTGCGTTCATTTTTGTAAACGCGACTCTCGCAAAACGGGAAGCTGATGAAAGATCACCCGGCAGTCCTAATGCCCCCATGCCACGACTGTACATATTCAGATCCAGTTTATCCGCAAAATGATTTTCCGGCTGTTTTGGTGACAGTCCCATGTAATTATTCAGCATAAACATCTGCTGCTCAAATGGCGGATTGTTTGTCAGGACACCAACCGGATTTTCATGGATATGCAGTCCGTCTTTCATGGATTCTACTGTAATCGATCCACTCTTATCTGAGATGATCCAGTGTAGCATGCCGGACGGCAGATTTTCACTGAACGGCGTATCCACAATACTTAAATCTGCAATCAGCTCCCGCACCTCATCTAACGTTGCGCACTGCGCAAGCACCCATGGAATAAATTCAAAGGATGCCACATTTTTTTTACCGCTTTCTTCCTTATGATAATATGCATTGCCGACAAAATTAAGTCCCGCCATGCCGACGCCTTTTTCGTTCACCGCATCATAATAAAGCGGATAATCTCCTGCCATGTGCGCCATGCCAATGATCGCATAATGTTTTTCCAGATTTTCCGTGTGACGGAAATGAAATGGATAATTCCGCGGTGTCACCGCAATTTCCTCGCCATAAGAAAATTCATAATCTAATGTTCTTCCAAAATAAAAGTCTTTCGTCAGGTAAGTTGCTGCTGTACACATAAAATTCTCCATTCTTATATTGTTTTCAAGCCGGGGCTTTCGTACGAAAAATCTAGCCAATCTCGTCCACGTTTGCCCCACGCAGTTTAATTCCGTCTGTCTGTTTTAAATCCTGCTGGTATGGATTCGACTCATTATAATATCTGATCTGTGTGTCCGTCACACCACCGGAAATATAAGAACGACCACATTCCGGGCAGACCGATGTCTGGACTCTGACGGATGCAGATACCACTTCGCCGTTTTGCGTGGCAGCTTTGTGATACGCATTGGAAACATGCTGCCCCTCATGTGCCCGGACAGCAGAAGATGCCGCTTCCGGTGAAATATGCGCAGCATTTTTAAAGGAAACGTTCGCTTCGTTAGAGCCATCAACATATTTGCGGTTTTTACAGGTCTGGCACTCTGTGGTCTTAGATTTATCGACCGCGCCTTTCTGTCCCAGTTCATCTTTATTATTAACATTATTCCGCTGATTTAAATTATTATCATAGGAATCTGTGATATTCCATTTGTATCCATCCACGCCACCGATCATAACGCTCCTCCCCTCCATCCCCATAGGTCTTTTATACCCAGGATTCATCATACGGCAAATCTGCAATTCAATATGCCAATTTTTACAGTTGAGATAATATGATTAGGGTGTCAAAAGGTGGTTCATAACTTAGCGATTGTCAAATTGCACAAAGCCGAGACTGTTTTTGTGACTTTGGGAGAAAATTAGAAAATCTTAGTATGCCTGTCTATTTACAGTAATGTTCTGCCACGGACGGCAGAACAAGGCTTCACGAGCCATGGAAGGCTCGTTGAATGCCGTTTACGTCACTCTGTGAAAAACTGATTCAGGCATACTTAGTTTTTCTTATTTTCGGACAACGGAACAAAACAAGTTCGGTTTTGTGCAATTTGACAGACCCAAAATTGAAAACCACCTTTTGACACCCGAATCATAATATGCGACAAATACGAAATTCATCCTACTAATTTTCATAACTGCCGGTTTCAAAATTGCTCGTTCACCTTTATTATACGCCCGATCTTACCGTCTTTCAATCCGTCTTCTGATTCTCCTCCATAAAACAGCCGACAAAATAACTGCTGCATAATCCGTCAATGCCTGTCCGTAAATGACACCGTTTAACCCCATACACGCATTTAACAGGTACAAAAGCGGTATCAGAAGCAGTCCCTGACGCATAACGGAAAGTATCGTCGCCGGAAATGAATTTCCTACTGACTGCATACAGTTCATATTGACAAATAACAGCCCTATGACCGGACCGGAAAGCATGTAGGCGATCAGCATTTTCACGCCATAATACACAACTTCCCCGTCACTGATGAACAGCCTTATGATCGGCTCCCGTAAAACAAAAAACAGCGCCGTAGCTAAAATGCCGACAATGACACAGCATTTTTTTGTATACCGTTCCACGGAAACAAACCGCTTGTGATCTCCAGAACCATAGTTATATCCCAGAAGCGGCTGCACTCCGTTTGCCAGTCCCATCTGTAAAAATGTGATAAACATGTTTGCCTTAAACACGATGCCGATCGCCGCCACTGGCGCATTGCCGTATGCCACTAAGATCTGGTTTAACACGATCGTGGACACACTCATCAGCATGGAAAAAACAGCGGTCGGCAGTCCGGTCACACATACTCCGCTCAAAATGCCGTCTTTGCAGGTAAAATATTTGATAGAGATGGAAAAACATTTACTTTTCTTTAAAAAATACCACAGGTAATAGATGCTTGCCAAAATATTTCCGATTGTCGTCGCAACTGCGGCTCCCGCAGCTCCCATCCCCATACCGCTGATCAACACCGGATCTAACACGATATTGGCGACGGTGCCGATCATACTGCCGATCATTGCCTCCTTGCTTGCACCCTCCGCGCGCACAACAAAACTTGCCGCTGCAGACCAGATGATAAACGGCGCCCCGTATGCAATGTAAAAAGTGTATCCTTTTGCATAGAGAAACGTCTGCTCGTTTGCTCCGAACATATTTAAAACTGGCGTCATAAATACCATTAAAATGACTGCAAGTGCTACACCGACGACCAGGGATGCATATGTCACAAACGCGGATACCTGTTTCATTCTTTTTTCATTTTTCTCGCCCATCGCCATGGATGCAGCCGCACTGCCGCCCATTCCAAACATGTTGGCAAATGCCATAAACAGTATAAAGATCGGGTTTGTCAGGCTGACTGCCGCCACCTGCAACGGATCGCCGGTCTGTCCGACAAAAAAAGTATCTGCCATGTTGTATACAACTGTTACCAGACTGCTGATCACACTCGGGATTGCCATCTTTGCAACCGCCTTCGGGACGGGAAGGCTGCTCATCAGTTCATTTTCGTTCATTTTTTCTCCTTTCTTTCGGTGGTTTTTCATGAAAAAACGCTTTCACACGAATTACCATTTCTACACCGATATATACATACTTTAACGGGGGCAGTTTAGTCAGAATCCAGATTTTCCAGCATTTTCTGTGCCACTCTCAAAAAGATTTCTTTTTCCTCTTTTGAAATTCCCCGCAGGAGCAACGCTTCGGACTCTTCAATCTCTGCGCGAAGCGCATCTTTGATGCCTGCCGCTTTGTCCTGAAATACGATTCTTTTATAGCGGGCGTCATTTTCCTCCGGCACGCGGTCAAGTATTATTTGTTTCTAAAAATTCTATTTCGCGAGACCTTTTTCCTGATTTTGGAAGCTTAATAACATGCATCCTGCTATCCTCAATATATAATGGGCGAAAGTTCCTTTATCCAAGTCTCTTTCGCCCATTTCTTCTTTCTTTTTGACATTTTCACAGTCTTTTCGGGCGAAACCATCTTCTGTTCTCCTGTTTTCGCCCTGATTTTTTCATTTTCGTGGGCTATTGGCTTCATCCTTATAACGCTTTCGCCCATTCTCTTCTAAATCTCCATTGGTCTTCGATAAAAATGGGGGAATCTCTTTCGTTTTCACTTCATTTCACCCATTTCTTCCTTTTTATACCCCCTGCACGATTTCATTTAAGAAATACGCGTGCACCCTTGCATCTTCACTCACTTCCGGGTGAAAACTGAGCGCAAGCTGGTTTTTGTAGCGGACTGCTACCGTATTGCCATCCACTATCGCCAATGTCTCCACCTGCGGATTTAAAATTTCATCAATATATGGTGCACGGATAAAATTCATCCGATAAGTTCCAATGTGTGCAATCTCTGCGTCCGTGACAAAGCTTCCGAGCTGTCTGCCATAGGCGTTGCGCTTCACGCTTACCGGCAGGGTTTTTAAATACGCTCTGTCATCGTTGGAAACACGCTCTGCTAAAAGGATCAGCCCTGCACAGGTCGCAAGCACCGGTGTACCCGCTTCGATCAGTTCTTTTAACTGGTCAGACATGCCAAGATCTCTAAGCAGTTTTCCCTGTACCGTGCTTTCACCTCCGGGAAGCACGATCCCCTGCAGTCCGCCATTCTGCACAGACTCTTCCAAATCCTTTTTCTGACGGATCAGGAATGTATCCGCGCCAAGCCCGTCAAGCATCGCCTGATGCTCCGCAAATGCGCCCTGCACCGCAAGGATTCCGATTGATACTTTTTCTGACATGATATTCTCCATTCTTGCGCTGTTTTTTGCGCATCTCAAGTTTGTGCGTAAGCACAAATCTTGCGTGTGAAAAATCTTATTTTTCACACTAATCTCCATTTCTGAGCAATTTATTTCCCACGCTCTGCCATAAGCAGCTGTATCTCGTCCTCGTTGATGCCGACCATCGCTTCTCCTAAATCTTCAGATAACTCTGCAATCAGTTTTGCATCATTGTAATTGGTCACTGCCTGTACGATTGCTGCTGCACGTTTTGCCGGATTGCCGGATTTAAAAATACCCGAACCTACAAATACGCCCTCGGCACCAAGCTGCATCATCAATGCTGCATCTGCCGGAGTTGCCACACCGCCTGCCGCAAAATTTACAACCGGAAGTTTTTTGTGGTCATGCACATATTTTACAAGATCATATGGAACCTGAAGCTGTTTTGCCGCCTCAAAAAGTTCATCCTCACGCTTTGCCGCAACTGCCGCGATCTCGGAGTTGATCAGTCTCATATGATGTACCGCCTGAACCACATCACCGGTTCCCGGCTCCCCTTTGGTACGGATCATCGCTGCGCCCTCAGCGATTCTTCTGAGTGCCTCGCCTAAATTTTTTGCTCCGCAGACAAACGGCACCTGAAATTTTGTCTTGTCTATGTGGTAAATATCATCTGCCGGAGAAAGCACTTCACTCTCGTCGATGTAGTCGATCTCTAATGCCTGTAAAATCTGTGCCTCCGCAAAATGACCGATTCGGCATTTTGCCATAACCGGAATGGAAACTGCACCCTGGATCTCCCTGATCAGCTTCGGATCACTCATTCTTGCCACGCCGCCCGCTGCTCTGATATCCGCCGGAATCCGCTCTAATGCCATAACCGCACATGCTCCTGCTGCCTCTGCGGTTTTTGCCTGCTCGGCATTTGTGACATCCATGATGACACCACCCTTTAACATCTGTGCCAGTTCACGGTTTAATTCATACTGCTCTTTTGTATTATTTATATTACTCATAACTAACTTTCTCCTTTTTCAGACAACCAGTTTGATTTTCTGCGCAGTTTTTCAAACAGTTACTCTGTATCAATTTCTTTCCGGATCCTGATGTTATGAAGTATAAGAAAAAACTGGATGCATGAAAACATCCAGTTTTTTCTTTTTCAGCCATGCCAGTTTGTAATTAACATGATCTGAGCATTCATTTTTTATTTCAATCCATGATACCATATCAGCACCAATAAATCTTCTATGCCCGGACTGCCCAGCGCATCTTCGTAGACCGCGCTCTTCCATTCTGTGCACATTCCTGTGCACTCGGTCTTACAACATCTTTTGAATAATCTGCATAAATTCCTGCACGACAGCCTTCTTTTAATGCTTTCTTGACCAGCTTATCCTCCCCGGAATGAAACGTGAGGATTGCCACACGTCCACCTGGTTTTAAGGCGTCTGGCAGTTTTTCCATGAATTCATATAAGACCTCAAACTCACGGTTCACATCGATGCGGAGTGCCTGAAATGTACGCTGACAGGTCTTTTTGATCGTGTCCTTTTTTTCTTTTTCCGGCAGAAAATCAAGTGTTTTTTCAATCACTTCGCGCAATTTTGTCGTCGTGTCGATCCGGCTGCCCTTTCGTATCTCGTCGGTGATCGCCTTCGCAAGCTCCTCACAGTAAGGTTCATCGGAATTTTCATAGAGCATTCCGGCAAGTTCCTCCCTTGTGATGGTATCAAGACGTTCTGCCGCGCTGATTCCTGCTTCCTGATTTAAGCGCAGGTCAAGTGGACCATCCACCTTAAATGAAAATCCACGCTTTGGATTGTCGATCTGCATGGAAGATACACCCAGATCCGCTAAAATGAAATCAAAACCGCCGGCTTCTTTTGCGATCTCATCGATCGTACAGAAATTCTGCAGCCGGATCGTCAGGATATCCTCTCCGTACCCGAGTTCTTCCAGTCTCTTTTTCGTCTTGGCGGACTCCTCCGGGTCAACATCGGTTGCATAGATATGCCCCTGTCCGTTCAGACAGGCAAGCATTGCTTTTGTATGCCCTCCATATCCTAACGTAGCATCAAAACCGGTCTCGCCCGGCTGGATATTTAAGGTATCAAGAATTTCCTGCACCATAATGGAAATATGCATTCCTGCCGGCGTGTTTCCCTTTTTGATGACATGTTCGATCGTATCCTGATATTTTTCCGGCTGAAGTTCTTTATACTTTTCCTCGAACTTCTTCGGGTATTTTCCTTTATAACGTACACGCCTTTTGTGCGGTGTCTGCTGTTCCTGTTCCATATGTCTGTCCTTTCTGTTTCCAAATCATGGTTTCAAAAAAATATTTCTTATGATGATCTCAAAACCACCCTTTTCCATCAACAACTAATGTCTTTCATTATAATTGCTGGATTGGAACAATTCAATGCCTGATTGCTTTGCGCATTATAAAAAATCCCACAACACAAAAAATGCCCTCTTCTGAGAGACATTTACCCGCCTGCTTAGAAAAGAGCATTTTTACTTCATCTGAAATTGTATTCACTGACAAACTGCATGTAATCCCAAATTATATGTAATCCTAAATTACATGTAATCCTAAATTACATAGAATCCCAAGTTTACACCATCATCCATATCTACTAGATATTCAGCAGATCACTGAATACTTTCAGTGCACCGTCTGTCTCATGTGCAAGAACACGTTTTGCAAGGACTTTACCAAGCTGAACACCTTCCTGGTCGAAGCTGTTTACATTCCATAAGAATCCCTGGAACATAATCTTATTCTCGAAGTGTGCTAATAACGCACCAAGAGAACCAGGATTTACCTGATCACCGATAATGATGCTGGATGGACGGCCGCCCTCAAAGTTCTTGTTGCGGTTCTCATCGGATTTACCACATGCAAATGCAACGATCTGTGCTGCAACGTTTGCACACAGTTTCTGCTGGCTTGTGCTGTCCTGGATCACAACATCGGTTCCGATCTGGTTATTCTTAAATCCAACGAACTGAAGTGGAACAATGTCGGTTCCCTGATGTAATAACTGGTAGAAAGAGTGCTGTCCATTTGTTCCTGGCTCACCAAAGATCACCGGGCCTGTCGGATAGCTGACCGGCTCACCGAAGCGGTTTACAGATTTACCGTTTGACTCCATGTCAAGCTGCTGTAAATGCGCAGGGAAACGGTTTAATGCCTGGGAATATGGCAATACTGCAGTGCAAGGATAACCTAAAACGTTTCGCTCATATACACCGATCAGTGCATCAAGCATCTCAGGGTTCTTTAATACATCTTCATTTGCGGAAAGTTTATCTTCGGCTGCTGCACCCTCTAAGAACCGTGCAAATACTTCCGGTCCGAATGCCAGGGATAAAACGGCTCCGCCGACTGCGGAAGTGGAAGAGAAACGTCCTCCGATATAGTCATCCATGAAGAAAGCTGCCAGATAGTCATCGCTCTTTGCAAGCGGGGATGTCTCACTGGTAACTGCGATCATATGTTTCGAAGCATCTAATCCTGCTTTCTTTAATGCGTCTTTTACGAAAGATTCATTTGTTAATGTCTCAAGTGTGGTACCTGATTTGGAAACCAGTACGAAAATAGAGTGTGCCACATCAATGGAATTTAAAACTGCTGCTGCATCATCCGGGTCAACGTTGCTGATGAATTTTGCTTCCATCTTGAATGTGTTGTTTTTCTTTGCCCAGTTTTCTAATGCAAGATACATAGCACGAGGACCAAGATCACTGCCGCCGATACCGATCTGAACAACTGTTGTAAACTTCTCACCTGCTGCGTTTGTGATCTCGCCTGCATGTACTTTGTTTGCAAAATCAGCAATGCGGTTCTGCTGCTCTACATAAAAAGCACGTTTGTCCACGCCGTCAGCGTTTACTGCATCACCAAGCTGTCCACGTGTCATATGATGAAGTACCAGACGTTTTTCACCGGTATTTACAACTTCACCATTGTAGAGAGCCTTAAATTTCTCTGCAAGCTGTGCCTCTTTTGCAAGTTTTACGAGTGCATCAAGCACATCATCATCAACAGCTTTTGCTGCATAATTGTAAGAAAATCCCTCAGCCATAGGAATGCTGTAATTTTTTACACGCTCTGCACCGTTCTCGCCTGACATTACTTCTGCAAGGTTTACGCGGGAAGCCTTTGAAAGTTCCTTATAGGAATCAAGGGTGTCTAAGTTGTTCCAGGTAATCATAATGTCCTCCTTGTTTTTCAGAGAGAAATACCCGCTCCATAAGAATCGCGCATTTTCCTCCATAAATATATTTTTAGGTACTTAAAATTTTTTTAGCTTAAGTGATTATACTATTAAATATCTGCAAGTTCAAGCCTCTGCCTTAAGATCGCGAAAAATTACTAAAAAAATTAAAAAATTGTGCACTTACGACCATGTCTGTAATTTTCAGATGGACATTATTTTCCCTTTTTGAACGATGTTTTTTATCTGCAGATCTTTATCCAGCAATAGCAGGTTTCCATAATTTCCAACTGCAATCCTGCCGTAATCTTTCTCCACACCGATCGATTCTGCAGGATTTTCAGTTGCTGCCAGGACTGCATCCTCGAGCGGGATTCCCATATTCAGTACACAGTTTTTCATGCAGTCAAACAGGTTTGTGACACTGCCTGCGATAACACCCGGATCTTTTGTCAGGACGGCTTTTCTGCCTTTTACGGTCACGCCCTGCCCGCCAAGCTGGTAGTCCCCGTCCAAAAGTCCCGTAGCTTCCATACTGTCTGAGATCAGAATGACTTTATCTGCCCCGAAAATGCGGAATGTCGTTCTCACCATCGCCGGATGAATATGAATACCGTCTGCGATCAGTTCCACCTCGGCTCCTGCCTCAAGTGCCGCTATGATGGGTCCCGGCTCCCTGTGATTGATCCCCGGCATGGCATTATAGAGGTGTGTCATATGGCCCACGCCTTTTTCCAATGCCTCGCGCGCCGTATCGTAATCACTGCAGGTATGCGCGATAGAGATTTTTACCTGGCCATGGCACTGTTCGATAAATTCCATCGCACCTTTTTCTTCCGGTGCGATATCTACCAGTTTGATCAGCCCGCCGCTTCTCTCCTGCAGACGCAGAAACATTTCTTTATCTGCCGGCATAATATATTCCGGATTCTGCGCCCCGGCTTTTTTTAAATTGATAAACGGGCCTTCCATATTGATGCCGACCAAATCTGCTCCGGTATCTTCTTTGTAATCTGCCGCCTTGTCCATGACATGTCCTAAAATTTCTTCATTATAGGACATCGTTGCCGGGCAGATGGCAAGAATACCGTTTTTTGCCTCATACTCTGCTATTTTTAACAGTTCTTCTTTCGATGCCTGACAGAAATCATAGCCTACCGCCCCATGAAAATGAATATCCACAAGTCCCGGTATCGCATACATGCCTTCCCCGTCGATCACATTCTCATCTGTGGCAGTAATCTGACCGTTCTCTGCGATCTCTGCGATCCGTTCATCTTCGATCCTGACATCTTTCTTTTCAAACTTATGATCTTCTGTATAAACCAATGCATTTTTTATGATCATTTTGGATTTTCCCCCTTTTAAATCTCCGAAAGTGCATCCTCATCTGCGATCAGTGTGAAATCCGGATGCATCTGCAGAATGGATGCCGGGACTTCCGGTGTGACCGGTCCGGTAAATGCTTTTTTGATGATATCCGCCTTGTTTTTTCCATTTGCGATCATGATGACTTTCTTTGCCTGTACGATTGGCAGGATACCCATGGTATATGCCTGACGCGGAACTTCATCCTTACTCTCAAAAAATCTCTTGTTTGCCTCGATCGTGCTCTCCGTCAGTTCCACACAGTGTGTATTTTTTTCAAAATGATCCGCCGGTTCGTTAAAACCGATATGTCCGTCCAGGCCAATTCCAAGAAGCTGCATATCAATACCACCGGCATTTTCGATGATCTTGTCATATTCCCTGCAGACTTCCTCACTGTTAAGATTTTCTCCGTTTGGAATGAAAATGTGGTCTTCCCTTACATTTACATGTTTAAACAGATTTTCCTGCATAAAACTCCAGTAGCTCTGTTCGTGGTTTCTTTTGATTCCTCTGTATTCATCCAGATTGATCGTTGTAACTCCGGAAAAATCAACCTCACCGTTGTTATATGCTTCCACAATCTTTTTATATGCCCCCACAGGTGAACCACCGGTAGCAAGTCCCAAAACCGCATCCGGTTTTAAATTTACCTGTCCTAAAATCATATTTGCCGTCTTTACAGAAACCTCATCATAGTTTTTTACTTTAATAATTCTCATGTTGTTTTCCTCCCTCTCCTTACTGGTATGAATCATATGACATCATAAAACGCTCTTTTACCGGCTTTGTATCAACCCCACATAACAGGCAGCACATGATACATGCGCCATATACCGGTGGATAGTCCGGAACGTCTAATTCAATATCCGGATGCAGCATCTCTTTTAACATTTCCCGGAATGCCGGTTTCTGTTTTAAAATTCCGCCGGATGCAACCACATATTTTCCGACATCATAATGATCCACGGCAAAATTGATAAGTTCTGCTAAACATGCTGCATTGTTCTTTAAAATCGGCTCTGCGATTTTATCCCCATTTTCATATGCCAGAAATACGCACGGCGTAAATGAAGCGATATAGGACTGGTTTTTACTGTAGATGTCCTGGATGCTCTCCCATACCGTATTCCCTAATTTTTCCTCAACAAGATCCGTCAGTATTGTATGTTCTCCGATCCCGTCCCTTGCATCCTGCGCTGCACAGATCGCATCCCGTCCGATGTGATAGCCGCTGCCGCCTTTATCAAGCAGATATCCCCGCCCGCCAAAATGCTTTAAATTTCCATTCTGGTTTGCGTAAATGATCATTCCGGTTCCGCTGATTGCAGCCACACACCGGTCAAGATTTTTTCCACAGGCAATGACGTTACGGATGTCATTTTCGCACTGGATTTTTACCTTCGGATATTTTTCTTTTAACATCTTTTTGATCTTTGATGTATTGTTTCCGGAATCTAATCCTGCAGCACCCACAAAGATTCCACTGATCTTCCCCTTGATCTTCATGAGCGTATCAATGCCAAGCTGCAGGATGTTCATTGCCTCCTCCATTCCTACCGTATTCGGATTGCAGCCGTCAAGGACGATCCTGTTTAAAATTCTTCCACTTTCCGAAAATAAAACAAACTCTGTTTTCGTTCCCCCGCCATCGATTCCGATCATCATCTTTTCACTGTCACTGTTTTCACCGATCAGCGTATCGATGGAAACATCTAAAATCTCTGAGATCACACAAAGATTTTCGATACTCGGGCAGGACTGTCCACACTCCCATTTGGATACCGCCTGTGGGCTGATTCCCAATTTTTCCGCAAATTCATATTGATTCAGTCCTCTTTTATTCCGGTATGTTTTGATGTTTTCCGCCATTGTCATGATATCAAACATTTCGCATCCCCCATCTCGTTTTTCTAATTTCATTATAAAAACTAATGGTTGATTTTTCAAGCATGTGCCGGTTGTTATTTCTTTTTACGCATCAACTATCAGTTGATATTGAACAAAGAGTCGCTTGCGACTCTTTCGCGCTCGAGCGGTGCTGTTTACAGCTAACTTCTACTCCGCGAGATGCGCATCCCGCCCGGAGGGCTTTTTAATTCATAGGACGTAATTTCCTATGAATTAAAAAAGCAGAGCTGACATCGTACATGAATACAAAAAATCCGGGCAGCAACACCCGGATTTTTTTATGGTCTGGATACTTAGTCCATATAGGCACCCTTCATCGCGCTGGTCGCATGCTGTGCATACAATTTTAACAGACCACTCTTATATTTGCTGGTAAAACCTTTCCAGTTCTTTTTACGTTCTTCTAAGATCTGTGCGATCTCTTCCCCGGTCTTTTCCTCGCCTTTGACACCTACGATCGCAAGACGGCGGTTCTCAACATCAAGTTCAATGAGATCTCCCTCTTCCACAAATGCGATCGGGCCGCCGGCTGCTGCCTCTGGAGATACATGTCCTACGACCGGTCCTCTGGATGCGCCGGAAAAACGTCCGTCTGTGATCAGTGCAACGCTGGCTGCAAGTTTCGGGTCGGAGCAGATTGCCTCGCCGGTGTAGAACATCTCCGGCATACCGCTGCCTCTCGGTCCCTCGTAGCGGATAAATACGGCATCTCCCGGTACTACTTTTCCCTTCAGGATCGCATCGATCGCTTCTTCCTCGCTGTCATACGGTTTTGCGTTTAATCTTGCATGGAACATTTCTTTCGGGCAGGCAGTGTGTTTAATGACTGCTCCCTCCGGTGCAAGGTTGCCGCGCAGGATTGCGATGCTTCCCTCTGTACCGATCGCATGGTCAAAATCAGCGATGATATCGGTACGTTTGATCTCTTTTCCGATCAGGGCGGATTTCTCTTTTAAGATCGCATCACAGTGCTCGTAGAAACCGTTCTTTTTTAACTCTTCTAAATTCTCACCGAGTGTTTTTCCGGTAACTGTCATCACATCAAGGTGGAGCATGCTCTTGATTTCTTCCATGACTCTCGGCACACCGCCTGCATAGTAGAAATATTGTGCCGGCCAGTCTCCTGCCGGGCGGATGTTTAGCAGATAATGTGCACCGCGGTGCATTCTGTCAAACGTATCCGCATCAATTTCAAAACCAAATTCGTGTGCGATTGCCGGAATGTGCATGACCGCGTTGGTGGAACCTGAGATTGCAGCATGTACCATGATCGCATTCTCAAGACTTTCCATTGTGACGATATCTTTTGCAGCAATTCCCATCTCAACTAATTTCATTAACTGTTTTCCTGCATCATAGGCAGCCTTTTTTAATTCCGGTGCAGTTGCCGGCATCAGTGCTGTTCCCGGAAGCATCAGTCCAAGTGCTTCTGCCATAACCTGCATTGTGGAAGCGGTTCCCATGAAAGAACATGCGCCACAGCTTGGACATGCATTGTGTTTGTAATAGCGGAGCTGCTCTTCCGGGATCTCACCACGCTCATACTGCGCGCTGAATTTTCCGATCTGCTCTAAGGTTAAAAGCTCATTGATCTTACAGCCCGGATCATTTTCCACATATTCCGGTTTTACAACCGTTGCTTCCATAACACCACCGGTCACAACGATCGCGCTCATCTCTTTTAAACGGCCGATACTCATAAGCATCGCCGGCATTGCCTTGTCACAGCTTGCGATAAAAACACCACCATCAAACGTTGTAGCGTTTGCCTGCGCCTCCACAAGGTTTGTGATCGCATCTCTGTGTGCTAAAGAATAATTGATTCCATCGTGTCCCTGGGCCATTCCATCGCACATATCTGTTGCATAATAACGCGCTGCTTTTCCGCCGTTTTCATCAACACCTTTTACTGCTTCTTCCACAAAAATATTTAAATGGCTTGAACCCGGATGGCTGTTTCCATAAGTACTCTCAATGATGATCTGTGGTTTGGAAAGCTCCTCCGCCTTCCATCCCATACCCATACGAAGCGGGTCCATCTCCGGTGCAAGTTCTCTTACTTTCTGACTTCTTAATTCCATGATAGCCTCCATTCTTGCGCTGTTTTTTTGCGCATCTCAAGTTTGTGCGTAAGCACAAATCTTGCGTGTGAAAAATCTTATTTTTCACACTAGCCTCCATTCCTGCGCTGCTTTTTACCGTGAAAATCTATAATATACTAAATTTCATGCTCTGTGATTGCTCTGTCATTACCGTTTCTTCTACACGAAGAAAGAAATGATCAGTGCAACGATAAATCCGGTTCCACCAACCAATGTCTCCATGATCGTCCAGGTTTTTAACGTTGTCTTCTCGTCAAGTCCGATCAGTGATCTTACCAGCCAGAATCCGGAATCGTTAAAGTGTGAGCAGACTGTCGCTCCACCGGCAACTGCTGCAACCACACATGCAAGATACATCGGTGATAAGGATGCGATCTCCGGCATTGCTGCTACAATTCCTGCTGCCATGGTCATTGCTACGGTTGCAGAACCTACACAGATTCTTACCAGTGCTGCAACTAAAAATGCTACAACAACGATTGGAAGATTTATGGATGCCACAGCATTACCAATGATCTCACCTAAGCCGGAGTACTGTAAAATATAACGGAGCACGCCGCCACATGCTGTCACAAGAAGGATCAGTCCTGTCGGCTCTAAAGATTTTGTGAGGATCTTCTCTAATTCCGGCATCGTGTATCCATGTCTTGTTCCAAGGATGAACATTGCGGCTAATGTTGCGATCAGAAGTGCGGCAAACGGCTGTCCTAAAAAGTTAAATAACGGTGCCACTCCTGCCAATGCCGGGACCACTCCTGCGACAGATTTCAATATGATAAGGACCAGAGGGATCATGATGATGGTAACGACCGATGCAAAACTCGGAAGTTTGGATTCATCGATATCTTCCTGATTTGCAATCTGATCCGGAACCGGAACATAATATTTCTTTCCGCAGACAGCTCCCCAGACCGGACCTGCAACGATCATTGCAAAAAATCCACAGCATACACCGACTAAAATAACCCATCCAAGTTCCACATTTAACATTGTGGCAACTAATACCGGGCCAGGTGTCGGCGGAATAAATGCGTGTCCTACGGCAAGTCCTGCTAAAAGCGGGATCGCATAAAACAGGGAAGATTTCTTTGTTCTTTTTGCAAGAGAAAATGCAAGTGGAATTAAAATGATAAGTCCTGCATCAAAGAATACCGGGATAGAAATAACAAGGCCGGTGATTCCAAGCGCCCATGCAGCCTTCTCATCCCCAAATTTCTTTACCATTGTAACTGCTAAAGTCTGTGCTCCACCCGATGCTTCAAGTATCGCACCGAACATGGAACCGAGTCCTACCAGGAGGGCAATTCCCTTTAGCGTGTTTCCTATACCATCGTCCACCGCCGTTACGATTTCTTCAAACGGCATTCCTGCGATCAGTCCGATTGCAATCGCACCGATTAAGATCGAAAGCATTGCGTGAACCTTAAATTTGATGATCAAAACTAACAACAATGCCAGTCCGATAATTGCTGCAATAACCAGCCGGGTTGTATCTAATTCTGCGACGTTACCCATGATATACCTCCTTATTGATATTTGTATGACGTCTGATGTTTCATTGCGATTATTGTATTTTATTGATCATTTTTTGTCAATACATCTGATGTCTAGTTTGCTAAAACCTCTCTTTTAGACAAAAAAACAAGGTGTTTTCCTAAAAAAGCACCTTGTTTTTTGTATATTTTTCCGATATTGCATCATGTCATATGACGTCTTACCAGTTTTTGGAGTTTTTGTCCCTTACTCATTTTTTTGCTGCGCCTTTGCCTGTTTTTTCAAAATCATCTGACGATTATAATTGAGGTGCATGATCATCGCATATTTTGCACCCGCACTGTCTCCATTTAAGATTGCATCCGTGATCGCACGGTGGGTATCAATCGTTTCGTCTTTTAACTGGCGGTGTGTCAGGTTCACGAACGTGATGACCGCCGACTGAATGATCGGTACCAGTTTCTCAATGACTTTATTTTTGCTGCACCGCGCAATGTAAGTGTGAAATTCCACATCTTTCTGCAGATGGTTCTCCCCGGCAAGATACAGATTTTCCACCTCATCACACAGCCGCTTTAACTCCGCCTTTTCCTCGTCCGTCGCGTTTTCACTTGCCAGCATGGCGATCTCCGGCTCTAACATCAGGCGCACATTGCAGAGGTCTAACGCCAGTTCATATTTGTCCGTAAACCCTGAAAGCCCTAACGGATCATCCTCTAAGCGGTTCGTCCCGATCACATAAGTCCCGGAACCCCTGCGGACCTCAAGCACACCTTTGGAAACCAGGCTTTTTACCGTCTCCCGCACTGTGCTCCGCCCAACGCCGAACAGCTCTGCCAGTTCAAACTCATTTGGCAGTTTCTCACCTATTTTCACCGGCGTATGCAAAATATAATCCATCAGTTCTTCTTCCACATGCGGTGCTAATAATTCCCGGCTCTTTTTTTCCATATTGTATTATTTTCTCCTTTGTCCTGTGTGATGCATAAAGACATCATACCACTTTTTGCCGGATGTTTGAACGCAAAATTTTTAACGTGCCTTCGCAAAATAGTCATTCAAAATTTCCTTGATGTAGTGATAGCGTCTTGCATAAGAGTTTTCCACACGGATGATCTGCATATGGTGCGCCTTACAGATCTCATTTTTCTGTCTGTCCCGCTCCCGTACCACTTCATCCTCAAAATGCTCCTTGCCGTCGAGTTCGATCGCAAAAACGGGCAGCTCGCTTTTTCCCCTCTTTTCATAGACAACAAAGTCGAATCTTCCCATATAAAACAAGTTGTCATAAGTGACATTATCCCGGAACACCTGGGATATGGCAACCTCTTTGTGGATCGTATATTTATTCCGGGTAAGCCAGATATTTTCCAGCGCATGTGTCAGGTTTTTCATAAATGCCGCTTCTGTTTCCGTGGAAAACGGCTGGATTCCAAGTGCTCTCGAACTGATATGTTTTTCCGTAATTTTTGATTCCCCGTTCGTTTTCACATACTGCACCAGCTCGTACAGATCATCATCCTCATTTCCCTGATGAAGGCGCTCCAATTCTTTCCCGTCCGCAAGAAGGATCAGCTTGTCCTTCGCCCGCGACGTTGCAACGTTGATCAGTTCCTTATTATTTTTGAGCCAGTCATAAGTTCCCTTTCCAGTCCGGTCGCTTAACGCCGTGGAAAACAGCACCACATCCTTTTCGTCTCCCTGAAATGCATGTACCGTTCCGCACACGACATGCTCAAATCCGTTTTCATTGATCCCTCGCTCGATCAGTATCCGCTGATTCACAAACGGTGTGATGACAGCAATACTTTTATCAGGATTTTCCCCCGCATAGCGCATGATCTCCTCCACCTCTGCCGGAGAGGTATTCTTCATGTCACCTGGCCCGCCATCCACATTGACATAGACAAGCGGCTGTCTTTCCCTGCTGTCAGACTGCACCTGAAGTTTGGAGTTATAATATTTTTTATTGTTAAAGTCTATGATTTTTTTATTACAGCGGTAATGATTTCGCAAAAGTATCTCATCGCTGACCGCATCACAGGCAAGATATGTCTTATAAATGGAATTTTCGCGGTAATCATATTCATCCGCAACATGGTATTTTCTGCGCAGTTTCCGGTTCGTGAGTTCGTCCAATAAAATAACCGGCTTTAACTGCTGCGGATCTCCCACCAGCATCAGTTTTTCACCCCGGATGATTGGCACAAGTGAGACCGCAACATTGCACTGGCTCGCCTCATCCATGATTGTCATGTCAAACAGCGGTTCCGGTTCACCCAGTTTATGGGAAGAAATGCAGGTCGTTATCATGATTGGAAATACCTTCTGCAGCTTCTTTACATTCTCCGATTTCTGCAGATACTTGTTAAATGCTGCTGCCTGCTCATTCACATCTTCATCATCATCTAAAATTTTCCGTAAATCCTGAAACCTGTTACTTTCCAGCTCCTTGATGTATTTTGCGGAGGTATAATACAGATAACTGTAAAATTCATCCTCATTGCGGTCTAATAGAGCCATTGCATCCCGCTCAGATATCTCACCGATCTTCTGGATTTTTTCATCCAGATTCCGCAGCTGACGCCCCTGCAGATCCGTATGGAAATGAAAGAGCGTCGCCACATTTTTCATCCGTTCCTGATACTCCATGACCTGCGTTAACGTTTCTTTGCGCTCCGTCAGGTCTAAGACTTCCTCATATTCCTTTAACCTGCCGGAAAGCTGTTTCGCCCGGTCAATTCTATCACCTTTTCGACGATCTAACGTGGAAGAAAATACTTTAATGCCATGCACCTCTCTCCGCAGCTGGTTGATGTAACAGATACATTCTTTTACTTTTTCCTGATTTCCAAGGCGCAGTACCGGAAATGCGACCCGTTTTCCCTTATAAGTCAGGGAACTTAATTTTTCAAATACATTGTTTATGGGTACATTGTTGTAAGACGCAAACAGTACCGTCATATTGTTAAAAAATGCCGTCACGATCGTGTTTAAGATCGTATTCGTCTTGCCGGTTCCCGGTGGTCCCTGAATATAGGCAAGCGGATATTTCATGGCATTGTTAATTGCAAGAAGCTGGTCAAGATTGATGTTCTGGTTTAACAGCGCGATCGGATATGCCTTCGTTCTTCGCGGACGTTCCAAAAGATCGCCGAAAAATGCCCGGATTGGAAAAGTCACCTGCTCTTTTTCGTACATGTCAAGAATCGCCTTATACTCTTCATGCAGATTTAATGCACAGTCCATGCCAAGTCCGATGACATAGGGCATGTCATCCACAACCGCCCGTGCACCGTTTTTTTCTGTAATCGCATCTTTTATTTTTTCAAGATTTTTTTCAAAATCGGATAACAGCTCATATTCATCCGCATCTAAATACCTTCGGATATTTTCCTGCTCTCCCCCTATGGTAAACTGCGTGCAGATCGTGATATCTTCATCCGGTTTAAATGCCTTGTTTTTTACATCCAGATTCAGATTCCGGTATGCCAGCACATACAATCCATTTTTTGTATGGATGCTTAAAATATTTAGTGCCAGCTTTTGAATATGAAGCGTTTTCCCCTGTTTCGTGCCCCGGTTCATGCGCCGCTGAAAATTTGTCACGATCTCTTTAAACTGTTCCTCCGACAACTGGTACTCCCCGTCACGCACCTGATCTCCGTCGATATAGCGCACCAGTTCATAATCGGTCGTATACGGCGTGGCATCCAGTTTGCTGCACATTTCCAGATAATTCAGTATTTTTAAATTTGCCGTGTTTGCAAAAAGGTTCTGGTAGCGTTCCGGGTGCAGCGCGATATCTTCGATCAGCCGCTCATTCTCCGGGCAGTACGAGCCTTCCACGATCTCGGTCGAGAGGATGGAATCGATATAGATCTTATCGTATCCCTCAATCGAGCACCGGTTGAGATGAAGTCCGTCCACTTTTAAAGTCTTGTTCCGTGGGTCTAAGTCCCGGATTCCGATCCAGTAGTTCGTGTGCCTGCCCTCTTTGTTCAGATATTCAATTTTCAGCCATTTTCCTTCGTGGATAGCTTTGAAGATATCTCTGTGTATACTGTTCATATGTTTTTGCCAGTCTTCCCAATCCTCCTCGCATACTCCGCCAGCTCCCGGTTCGCTTCATTTAACGGTCCAAACTCTTCTACCGCACAGATACATTTTTTACAGCTGTCAATCAGCTGCTTTGCCGCCTGCACCTTATCCTGTCCAACCGGGTAAAATGCCTTTTCTGCCACAACTTCTGAAGCAAGTGCCACAGCCGCTTTATACTCCACATCATTTTCCTGCAGGATCCCTGCTGCAAATGGAATGTTTTCGCGCCACAGCATGTTGTATACCGGGATGCCGCTGCCCGCACCACCGATCACAAAAAACTGTGGACTGACCGGATCTGGATTCTTCTTACCACATCCAAAATTTTTGCCAGAGCAATTCTCTGCACTAAAATCTCTCGAAACAACTGCCTTCTCATGTCCCGTGCACAAAAAAATCTGTCCCGTCACCGGATCAAAGCTCTGATCTGCCACCCCGTATAATTCCTGCACATAATTTCCGGCAAAAATTTTCTCCGGTGTGCCGATGCGGTCGATGCGGTCGCCTCTGACACAGGCGACCGTATCGGAAACTTTCTGCGCAAGGTCAAGCTCATGCAGTGACATAATGACCGCCATCTTTTTATCTCTCGCAAGCATGCGGATATTTGTAAGTATATCCATCTTAAAGCCCATATCCAGATAGGAGGTTGGCTCGTCTAAGATCAGGATTTTTGTATCCTGACAGATTGCCCGCGCAAGCATCAGACGCTGGCGCTGTCCGTCGCTGATTTTCATGAAATCCTGATCCTGCACTTCACCTGCATGGACAAGCGCGATCGCCTCATCCACTTTTGCCCAGTCCTCTTTTGACAGGATGCCAAATCTTCCCGTATAGGGATAACGCCCGGAGGCAACCACTTCCCTGCCGCTCATCAGCTCCGTGCGGAGGCGTTCTGTCATGACCATGGACAATCGTCTGGAAATCTGGCTGTCTTTTAATTCATCCATGGATGCTTCGCCCAAAAATACGGTTCCATCCAGTTTCTTTAACTGCTTTGTAATCGTCTTTAAGATCGTGGATTTTCCGGAACCATTCGGCCCGATCAGTGTCAGTATCTCCCCCGGCCGGACAGAAAGATTCACATCCCCGATCAAAGGTGTTTTATCATAGCCGACAGTCAGATGCTCTGTGCGGATCTCCTGCATATATGACTACCTCCCCTCCTGTTTTCTCAACATTGCTGCGATCACGACCGGCACCAGAAACAGTGCCGTAACCGAGCTGATACTGATTTCCGTCGGCGCAAACACGGTTCTTGCAATTCCGTCACAAAAAAGTGTCACAACTGCACCACACAAAAAACACCCCGGAATCAGGATAATCGGGCGCGCTGTTTTTGTCGCCATCCTCACCAGATGCGGCACTGCAATTCCGACAAAGGAGATCGGTCCCGCAAATGCAGTCACGCAGGCAGACAGAAGGCTTGATAAAAGGATCATCGTGACCCTCAATACTTTTACATTGACACCAATATTTCTGGCATATGCCTCCCCCATCTGATATGCCCCGATCGGTTTTGCCAGACAAAAAGTCACAAGCACTGCTACACCGACGATCACGACGATCATTTTTATATTTTCCCATGTCATGCCGGAAAAACTTCCCATCGACCAGTTGTGAAGATTGACGATATTCGAATCGCTGGCAAATGTGACGCCAAAGTCCGTGATGGCGGAACAGATATAACCGATCATGATCCCACAGACCACCAGCAGCGACATTTTTGACACGCGAAATGAAATTAAAAGCACGAATCCCATGGCAAGCATGGAACCCACAAACGCAGCCATAACCATGCCAAAGGAACTGATCATAATGCCTTTTTCCAGCAGGAAAATCATGGTAAGCGCCACCACCAGTTTTGCGCCGGATGAAATTCCAAGCACATACGGTCCTGCAATCGGATTCTGGAAAAAGCTCTGGAGTAAAAATCCCGACACTGACAGTGCTCCTCCTAACAAGATCGCAGCAAGGATGCGCGGCAGTCTGATTTTCCACACGATCTGTGAAAATGTCTCATCTTTTCCACTTCCCGCAAGGATTGTAAACAGATCCGATGTGGATATGTCCACACTTCCCGATCCGACATTCCATAAAAACAATACCGATAATATGATAATTGCAACAACAAAAGAGATGATATAACGTTTTTTCATGATTTCCTCTGGTTTATATGAATTCCTGTCAGTTGATTTTCTTCAAAAACCGGTACTCTGCATCCGTTTCCCCATTCAGTACCTTATTGAGATCCTCAATGAAATCACAGGTTCCACTGGTCTGCTGGTAAAAATTGTTTCCGGTTGTGTAGACCTGTCCTGATTTTACTGCTTTAAAGTCGGCAAACAGACTGTTTTTCTGTACCAGTTCAGCGATCGATGTCAGTTCTCCCTCTATTGTACCATTGTAAATGAGAATGTCAGCATCTTTTTCGGCCGCATAGAAATCTTCCATCTGCATTTTTAATGTGGAGAGTGCATTTTCCTCTTCCGGGACATAACCATTTAAGGAATAAGTGCCCCCCGCAAGTTCGATCATTGATGATACATAATCATTTGGTTTCCGTACCGTAATCGTTCCATCCGATGCAACTGCAAAAAATGCTACCGACAGCCCCGTTTTTTCTTTTTCCAAAATCGGCTCAATATGTGCTGCCTGCGCATCAAAAAACGCTTTGGCCTGCTGTTCTCTCCCGAACAAAACGCCAAAAAGCTTTATCCATTCGAGTCTTCCAAGCGGGTGCTTTTCATAGCTGGAGCGCTCGATCATGACCTTGATCCCAAGTTCTTCTAATTTTTCTTTCACTTCCGGGTTGTGCGTGATCATCGTATTTTCAATCGCAAACGTGCATCCACCGGAAAGTAAAAGTTCATAGTCAGGCGCACTGTATTTCCCGGCATAGATCAGCTTTCCCGCTGCCATCGCATCTGCCGCCTCTTTTACATACCAGTCTTTTTCTTTTACTCCTGTATATTTCAGATCGGAGACAGCACCGATCTGGCAGACTAAATCCATCACCGCACTCGACACCAGATATACATTTTCAAGCGGCTGTTGTAAAACTGTCACATCTGCCGGAACATCCGCCGGCACTTTGACACCTTTTGGCACAAGCAAAAAACGACCGTTATCCACGATCGTAATCAGCTTATAAGCACCATATTGTTCTACTTCAAACTGGTCGGCGTAGGATAACTCCATACGCCCATTGCAGTCTAAGTCTTTAAAACCTGCCGTTTCCGGAAATTGAAAAGTCAGGGTGTAATCAATCTCATGCGGCGTACTCATTGCCGTCGTATCACCGATCACATCCATCTCACATGGGATTCCATCAATTGGAAATGTGAATGTAGAGTTTCCACCTTCATTTTCATTGAGATATTTCTCCCCGTTCACGATCATGTAATCGTAATGCGTACTGCTCCATGTGATCGTCGCATATGCCACTCCATCCTTCACAGTAACTTTCGCCTGTGAATCCACAGTTGCTTTTCCGCTGCCGCCTTCTAATGTGACTTCCACCGTATATTCGCCATCCTCAGGAACTGAAACTTCTGTGCTGTCTGCCTGTTCTGCGGCATCATTTCCAGTCATGCTTTCTTCTGTTCCATCCTGATCTGCCGTTCCCTGCACATTTTCCTCTGCTGTCTGTGCATTTTCCTCTGTGACTGTACCTGCCGCTCCCTGTGCACTTTCCGTGGCTGTCTGACCAGCCCCGCCTTCTACTGCAGCGGCATTATTTTTTGCACCGCATCCCGTGAATATCTGCATGCACATCATTGCGGATAAGATTACTGCGGTCACTCTCTTTTTATTCATACAAATCTCCATTTATTAGTTATCTGTCTCCTGCGGATCAGAAACGCTTACTTTGTGATCGTACCACTCGCCTTTTGTGCCGAGGATTGCAAGATCAAATTCTTCATCTAATGCTTCTACCGGCACATCAAAACCATATACTTCTTCTGTTGTTCCGTCACTGTATTTTACGGTATCCGTTGTCGGCTCTAAAATATCAGCACCGTCTTTTTTCGCATCATCTGCCGTTCCGACAAACAGATTTACAATTTTCTTTGAAACAAGGCTGATATGGATCGTCATTTTTCCATTTTCTACGGTAAGGATACCACGTCCCTCATCTGCCTCATTTACATGAAACATGCTGCTGTCTGTATCAAACTTTGCGGTGTAAACACCATCCTCGAGAGTACCAACGGTACTCTCTGTGGTGGATGTTGACTCAAGGTTTCCAAGGGAATCAATTGCATCTTTTGTATGATCAATATAGATCTGCTGGATTGCTTCGATTCTTCCAAGTCCTGAAATCTGTGTATCAACGCTGTCAAAATATCCACTTGCTGTGAACTGGCTCTTCCAGGAATCTTCGTCGTCGCCTGCCATATCGTTGTTTGCATGATCTCCTGCAACAACCATAAGAGGTCTTAAAACAACTTTTGTATAACCGGCTTCTTTTACTGCCTCAATCACATTTTCACATGCTGTCTCTTCCGGTTCACCCTCAACAGTTCCGATAAATACATTATCATAGGAAAGATCTTTCATCTGTGCTGCCATCTGGCTGTAGCTTACCTTTGCAGAATGAGAAGTTCCATGTCCCATAAATACGAATGCAGTTCCATCTTCTTTTGCTGCATCTAAAGAATCATATCCTGCTGTCTTTACTGCCTCTGCTGTAATTGCTTCTGCAACTTTTGCCTTATCCTCATTGATCACAGTTGCATCAGATCCTACTTCACCAAGCATTGGCTCTGCAACGGTAACTGTCTCAAATTTGTCTTTATAATTGTCAAGTGTCTCTACCAGCTCGTCATACTCTGCACCATGCATTAAGTGTGTCGGCTGAACAACAAGATTTTTTACTCCGTTGTCAACAGCTCTCTCTAATGCCTGATCCACATTATCAATCTTTTCGTCATCTCTTGCCTGTACATGGTTGATGATGATCTGTGCGGTAAATGCTCTTCTTACAGACCAGTCCGGATATGCTGCTTCCAGTGCTTTTTCGATTCCACTGATATCCTCGGCACGACTGTCGTTAAATGAGGTACCAAAACTTACTACAAGAAGTTCATTTTCTCCGATATTATCTTCATTTAACGGATCATCCTTTGAGGCATCTCCTGTATCTCTTCCGAAATAATCCGGATCTGCGTTCTCGCCGGAAACTAATTCCTTCTGTGCATCTGTCAATGCATCCCATGCCTCTTTTGCCTCTGCACACTGTGCGTCCGTATCATCATTTCTTGTCTGAACATAGATCGCATCGATCAGTTCTGCGACGTGATCGGCTGCCGCCTGATCGTCAACTTCCGTGCTCTCTACGGTTTCTGTTGCCTCTGTTTTCTCTGAAGATACTGTCTCAGAGGTTTTTGCTGTGTCTGTTGCTGCTGTGTTGCTTCCGCATCCGGCGACCATACCTGTTGCAAGCGCTAATGTGGTAAGTAACGCAATGGTTCTTTTCTTCATAATGCTCTCCTTATTATAATATAATGTATCGTTCATAGTACACAGTGGAATTTTTCCACACAAAGAAACACTCCGCCTTATTTGAGGGCGGAGTAATAAGTCTGCATAAATAAGCTGACAATCTGACAGCCTACATTTACGGTACGACCAATTACTCGTGATCCGGGAAATATTTCCCTGTACCAGACAACTGGCAGGTTTCCTGGCTGAAAGATCATCACACAGATTCCGCCTTCCCAACATACTGCAAAGTACATCAGTGACTTATCTTTGGAATCTGCACTCCCTAATCACAGTGACGAGATCGTACAGGAATCGCACCTGTTTCCCTTTTAACCAACCTATTTTTAATATGAAAAATATACTGTACTTTATGTACTGCTCCATTTCCCGGATAAAAACAGCCGGCACCAATTATCTTCTCTATGAAACTTTTAATATACTAGCATATCCACTCCCTATTTACAACAACCACTTTTCTCTTGCAAATCATTCAAAATATGGTATACTAATCAAGTATTTGCAAAAACATATCTGGAGACGTATCGAAGTGGTCATAACGGGGCGCACTCGAAATGCGTTAGCCCTCCGGGGCACGAGGGTTCGAATCCCTCCGTCTCCGCTCTTCCAAAAGGAAACACAATTTGCTTTATATTTGTGTTTCCTTTTTTCTTTTCACACTTTTTCGTGATTACCCACAATTTCATAGCCAAAGTACCATATTTTTTTTAATTTATGTCTACCATTTTTTGTCAAAAAATAGTAAAATAAGTGTAATTAACCTATAGGAAAGGGAGCTTGATATCCATGAAAAGCAAAAGCGTAAAAAATTCACTGACACTAATGTGTCTTATGATTGTTCTTGTATCTGTCATAGTCATTGGCGGTATTTCAATTTCAAATATCAGCACTATGACTTCCACGGCAAACAAGAATTATGAAAATGCCAGGTTAGATGGGTACAATACTGAGATCAAAAGTCAGGTACAGTCTGTCATCGCTATTTTACAGGCAGAATACGACAAATCCCAAAACGGTGATCTGACTGAAGACGAAGCAAAAAAAGAAGCAGCAGAGATCGTCCGCAACATGCGTTACAGGGATGATGGAAGCGGTTATTTCTGGATCGATGATACCGACTACAACCTCATTATGCATCCGATCTTAACCGATCAGGAAGGTAATAACCGTTACGATCTGACAGATCAGAATGGCGTCAAGATCATTCAGGAGATCATGAAAGTCTCGACCGGTTCTGACGGCGGCGGCTTCAATGAATTTTATTTTACGAAAGCCGACGGTGTTACCGTAGCACCAAAGATCGCGTACTCTCAAATCTTTACCCCATGGAACTGGGTTGTTTCCACCGGTAACTATGTAGATGATATGGAAGCGGAAATGAATAGTTCCAAAAACGAAGTTCAGGCGAAATACCATACTATGATCACAGTCATAATTATAATTGATCTGATTTTTACAGTTATCGTATTCATTGCTTCCCGTATTTTCGGTAATACGATCTGCAAACCTTTGATCGAGATTCAGAATTTTGCAAACAGGATGTCGACCGGAGACCTGACTACCGGAGTCAATGTTTCAAGTAACAATGAACTTGGAAAAACAGCCGGTGCACTTGATCTTGCACAGCAGGAGGTTGTCGGACTTATCTCCAACATTGATGGAGTTTCCTCTCATTTACAGTCCGCCGTTTCGGATTTCAAAAAGAATTTTGACAGCATGAACGAATCTATCCAGAACGTTTCGACTGCAATCAATGAAATTGCCCAAAACAGTAACTCTCAGGCAGCATCAACTTCAAGTGCCTCTGAAAATATTGCTGAGATTGCCGATGGCATCGCAGATACTTCCTCAGAAATGGAATCCCTTGATCAGAATGCACAGCTGATGCAGGATCGTTCCAATAAGTCCATGGAAACTTTACACAGACTGATTGATGTCAATTCTACAACCAAGACTGATATTGATTCTATGTATAACCAGACTGCCCAGACAAATGATTCCGTCAACAAGATCAGTCAGGCAGCTACCCTGATCAGCGAAATTGCATCCCAGACCAACCTGCTTTCCTTAAATGCTTCCATTGAGGCAGCAAGAGCCGGTGAAGCCGGACGTGGATTCGCGGTTGTTGCAGAAGAAATCGGTGGACTTGCCACCCAGTCTGCGCAGACGGTCAGTGAGATCAACAATATCATCAGTGAATTAAGCCAGAACTCTGAAAATCTATGGAGCTGATGAAGAAAATGAGTGAGGCATCTGACGAGCAGGTTGCAGCGCTTGAAAGCACACAGCAGATGTTTGAGGATTTAAAGGGTGCACTTGATTCCTGTATGGCTTCCATCCAGACCATTACCGGAAAAATCCAGAATGTCAACTCACAGCGTGAACTTGTCACAGAGAGTATTGATACTCTGACACAGCTTGCAACCGACAATGCATCTTCCACAGAAGAGACTTCTGCTATGGCAACGGAACTCGATGCCGTTGTCCGTAAATCTTCGGATCTGGTATCTGCTTTAGCAGATGATATTGAAAAACTTTCTGCAGATATGAAACAATTTAAGCTGTAAATCATATGAACGATATACAAATTAATATTTGCTCAAAAAAACCGTGCGGTAATTTTAATCCGCACGGTTTTTATAACTAAAAAGCAGAACTGCACCCGTGCAGCCCCAGCAGTAAAACGAGTGGAGCAGGCTCAATGCCGCTTCCTCTTAAGCAAAACATTTTTTGATCTGTTCTGTGATCTCACCGTCTATCCATCCCTTTTGCACCATATTTTCCAATATCTCACATGCTGCCTCGTGCGTCATTCCGGATTTATACGGTCTGCTCTCCGTCAGTGCCTGATAGATATCAATGCACGCCATGATACGTTCCTGCCTGTTTAGCTCGTCGGCAGTTTTACCGAACGGATACCCGGTGCCATCGAGTTTTTCATGGTGGAGCGCCGCCCAGTCACGGATATCTTCCATTCCTTCTGCCTGTGATAAGATCAGATATGTGTATCCCGCATGATTTTTCATTTTAGAAAACTCCTCGTCCGTCAGGCGTCCCGGTTTTTCTAAGATATCATTTCCGATTGCCGCTTTCCCGATATCGTGCAGTGCGCCTGCCAGGTACATTTTCAGCACCGTCTCCTCGTCATCACCGAGATATCTGGATAATCTGGCTGCATTTTCCGCAACACCGAGTGAATGGCGGCTTGTAAATTCGGATTTATAGTCGATGATCTTTGCAAACAGATTGGCAAAATTTTTGCACATTTCATCGCTTAAATCCCGCTTTTTTCTCGGAACAATATTCCACAGCCGTTCTTCTAAATCTGCATCTCCAAGACTCAAAAAATGTTCTTGCCCAAACACTTCCAAAAAAGTATCTACGCATGCAGTATCAAATTTTGTCCCTTTATTTTTCAAAAGATAATCTTTCGCGCGCTGCCACACGGCATCATCAAATACCGGCGTCCGGCAGAACGCATCTAAAATATCACACAGATGAATGATCCTTGCAAAAAGAGGGATCTCTTCCCACGTTTTTCCAAATGGTCCGCTTCCATCAGCATTTTCATGGTGATATAAAATCACATTTTTCACATCCGTCAGAAACGGGTACATTTTTAAGTTTTCCTCCCCGTAAATGCAGTGGATGCCAAGCTGCTTTGACGTTATATTTTCCGTATTATTTTTTGTAAGATCATTGTGAAATTCCTCATAAATATACTGCGTCAGCGCATTGTCGTGCAGCAGCGAACACGCCGCGAGATCCTGCAGGGCATCTCCTGTAATTCCCATTTTTTGTGCTGTGCATACGCTCATATATGCAACTCTTTTTCCATGTTTTGTCGCAACATGGGTCAGTTCCGCTTCGACACAGTCGAGTGCATAAGAGCATGCACCAAGCAGACCAATAATATCTAATTCCATTTCCCATTCACTTTCTTTTTTATTTTTTTCTATCTTAGCACACTAAAATCACTTTTGATACCACAGAATTGCTTTTCATTTCAGAAAATTATTTCTGCGGGTGAACGCCGTTTTTCCACCGTGCTCTGACAGCATGAACGGCTCATTTTCCAGATTTTCAATTTCAATCTTTTCTTTTACGCAAAGCGGATGTGCCTCCGGCAGCACGACCATGTATTCATCCATTTTTGACATATCACTTTAGCAGCTTCTGCCACACACTCTCACTGTGACCGGCATCTTTCTCATACAAATTGATATACTCTCCCGCCGTGCTGCGATCCTTAAATGCCGGGTACAAAAATCCGCTCTCCGGCACGCCCGGCTCATACTCGCCCTCTAACGGACTGACCACACAGATCAGATATTCGTACACTTCCTCTGAGCCCTCCTGCCATGCCTTATCGGTCCCTTTGACCGGGACATCGTATCTCCCGTGGAACAAAAAACACGCATATGGGCACCCCGGCTGATATTTCTCTCCAAGCAGCTCATAGAAAAGATCCGGGAATGCATCGTCTTTCAGACCTGTCTCCCTGATCCCGTCAAAGAGCTGCCAGATACTGCCCGGCTTTCTTTTTTCTTCCGGGATCCGGTATTCTCTTAACTGTTCATTTGTTTTTGAGATCAGCACCGTCTTGGCAAGTTCTAAGTTTTTGGCTCTTTCGGATGCAGACAGTTTTAAGAAATGCGTATTGAATGTTCCATCCACATATCCCTCTTCGTCAAAATATGCGCCTGCGATCCGGTCTATGGATGCCCGTGCGGGAGTCATGCGCCTGGTCAGTTCTAACATGTCGTCGCGATTTATCATTTTGGTCCTTTCATTCCCGTAATTTATTCCATTAAATTTACACTATTTTTACACTATTTTTCACTATTCTTTCACTATTTTTTTCTTAATTACTTTCCTTTTTTACACCAGCCCCTGAATCAGGATAAACAGGATCAGCAGCGGCAGTATAAACTGGAAATATGGCTTTAACTTTTTCGAGATTTTAAGGCCCTCTCCCGAATTCGCCTCGTCGATATATCTGTCAAACCCCCAGCCCCACTTTGTTACGCTAAACAGCAGATAAATCAGTGAACCGACCGGAAGAAGCAGGTTGCTGACGATAAAGTCCTCACTGTCGAGCACATCACGGCCGCCTATCAGATGCAGGCTGCTCCACACATTGTAACCCAGTACACACGGAAGACTTGCGAACAGGATGATCACTCCATTGATAAATGCAGCTTTATTTCTGTTCCAGTGAAACATATCCATACAAAATGACATAATGTTTTCAAACACCGCCATGACCGTCGAAAAACTTGCAAAGGTCATGAAAAGGAAAAACAGACATCCCCAGATCCGCCCACCAGCCATATTGACAAACACATTTGGCAGCGTGATAAAGATCAGGCTTGGTCCGGCATCCACTTCCACTCCATAACTGAAACATGCAGGGAAAATGATCAGTCCAGACATGATCGCCACAAAGGTGTCAAGACCGCAAATTCTTGCGCCCTCACCGGCAAGCGAGTGATCTTTACCCATATAACTTCCGAAGATCTCCATTGCGGCAACGCCAAGACTCAGTGTGAAAAATGCCTGATTCATGGCTGCCGTGATCACATTTTTAAGCCCTGTCTCTGCAACCGTGTCCAGATTCGGGACAAGATAAAACTTCACGCCTTCTGCTGCACCCTGCAGTGTAATACTGTGCACCGCAAGAACAACAATCAGAATCAGCAGCGCACTCATCATGATCTTGCTTATTTTTTCCAGTCCGTTCTGCAGTCCCCTGCTGCACACAAAAAATCCCAGTATCACGGTAAGGATCATCCAAAATGCCATCTGTCCCGGATCTGCGAGCAGATTAGAAAATACTGCCGCAGTATTGTCCGCAGTCATGCCGGTCTGGAATTCGCCTTTTAAAAATTTAAAGAAATACGATACCATCCAGCCTGATACGGTCGTGTAATACATCATCAGCATATAGCAGCCAAACATTGCGATCCAGCCGTGAATATGCCACTTGCTGCCTTCTTTTTCGAGTGCTTTATAACCTAACACGGCGCTTTTTCTGCTGGCGCGCCCCACGGCAAATTCCATGGTGAGCACCGGAAGTCCCATTGCTATTAAAAATATCAGGTAGAACAGGACGAAGATGCCGCCGCCGTTTTGTCCAGCCACATAGGGGAATCGCCAGACGTTTCCGATTCCGATGGCGCAGCCGGCGCTTACGAGCAGAAAGCCCAGGCGGGATTTGAAGGATTCTCGTTTCATTTTTATTTTGCTCCGTTTCTATTTTATTTTTTACTTGGTGGATTCAAATTCTTTTAGGGCGCTAAGTGCCTGACCACCAAGCAGATACAATATTCCGGTGTTGAAGATAGTCATCAGACCGATTCCGACGTCGCCGAGATCCCATACGAAAGTGTAGGCAGCGATTCCGCCGATGAACAGCATAATTAATGCAAGGATTTTGTACAAGGTCTGAAAGATCCATTTATCTCCAAATAAATAGGCGACGTTACTTCTGGCATAGAAGAGGATGCCTAAGAATGTGGAGAAACTGAATAAAAACAGTGTCACTGCGATGAATATGACGCCAAATTCGCCCAGGTGATAGCGCATTGCGGACTGGAGAAGATCCATGCCTTCTTTTCCTGCTACGATATTTTCCGGTGCAGTGAGCATGATCATAGCAGTGCAACTGCAGATCACAATGGTGTCGACAAATACGCCAAGTGCCTGTGTCAGTCCGGCGCTGACCGGTGTCTCACATTCGGCTGCTGCGGCTGCACAAGGAGCAGAGCCGGAACCGGCTTCGTTTGAAAACAGTCCACGCTTGATGCCGTTCATAAGGACAGCGCCGAAGCCGCCGGAAACTGCCTGTCTTAGCCCAAACGCCTCCTCAAAAATCCGACCAAAAACCGCCGGGATGCTTCCAATATTTTTCAGGATAATAAATATCGTGATTGCAAAATAGCAGACCGCCATAACCGGTACGACCACGTCAAGCACTTTTACCGTCGCATTTTTCCGAAGGACGATCACCGCTGCGATCGCAACCAGTACGATCGTTGTGTAAAGTGGCGGGATGCCAAATGCATTTTCAAAGGAAGATACCACGGAATTGCTGATGACCTGGCTGATGCCACACCAGCAGATTAGTCCTGAAATTGCAAAAAGTACCGCGATCAGCACATGCTTTTTCTTCTTTTTCAATTTTTCTTCACAGAAATGATGGATATAATATGCGGGACCTCCGCGATATCCGCCATACAAAGGATCTTTTTCCTTGTGTAACTGTGCGAGCGTCCCCTCCACAAATGCGGTCGAGGAACCGATCAGCGCAGTCACCCACATCCAGAACACAGCACCGGCACCGCCTGCCGAGATTGCCGCCACAACGCCTACCAGATTTCCCATGCCGACTCTGGTAGCCGTCGAGACGATCAGCGTCTGAAATGTGGAAAGACTGTCCTTTGTTTCCTTTTTTGCCATAAGTGCTTTTATCATATCCGGGAAAAGCCTGACCGGCAAAAATCTTGTGCGGATCGTAAAATAGATTCCTGTCGGAATCAGAAGAATTACAAGTAAAGAAATCCCTATGCTGCTTTCCTGCGGCAAAGGGATCGTAATCAGATCTCCCCATAAAAATGCGTAGATCTTTTCAATGACCGAGACTATCATAGTATATACCTTTTCCATCCTTAGTTTGTACTTTCTCTATCATACTATAGATTGTCTCTTTCATGCAATAAACAAGTGATAATTTAATGTAATATAGTTGAAATATTTTTATTCTGTTACATTTTCAGTTTCCGGAATTTTAAATTTCTGGATCATTCCCTGCAGACTCTCTGCCTCACTGCTCATCTCCTGACTGGCAGCCGCACACTCCTCAGATGTTGCAGAATTTGTCTGCACAACGTCATTGATCTGCTCAATTCCCTCATTGATCTGCTGGATTTCTGTTGTCTGTGTCTCTAATGTATCCGCAATATGTGTAACGTCTTCCGTAATCAGCTTGGAGTTCTCTGCTACCTCCTCCAGCTGTGCCGCAGTCTCTTCCGCGATTATCATACCTTTTTCTACCGCATTCACAGATGTTTCAATCAGTGATGCTGATTCTTTTGCCGCCTGGGCACTCTGTTCAGCTAATAAATTTACCTGATTCGCTACAACTGCAAATCCTTTTCCTGCCTCTCCGGCCCTTGCCGCTTCAATAGAAGCATTCAACGCCAGCAGATTTGTCTGGGAAGCAATTTCATTAATTGTTGCAATAATCTTATCAATCTCTTTTGATGCCTCATTAATCTCATGCATAGAAGCAACCATTTCATGCATCTTACCATTGCTGTCTGAAATGGCATTTCCAAGTTCATCCACTCTTCCACTGATTGCTTTTGCAGATTGTGAATTTTTTTCTACCTGTTCAGAAACCCCGGCAACTGTAGCCGTCAGTTCTTCTACAACCGCTGCCTGATTCGTAGCTCCATCTGCAAGATCATTGGAACTTGATGCCACCTGGTCTGCTGCACTTGAAACCTCACTCGAAACATTTTTAATTCCTTTGATCGTTTCTGCCATACTCTTCTCAAATGACATGAAAGAATTTAAAATACCGACAAAATCTCCCTTCCACTCTACTTCCGGCTGAACATCAAAATTTCCTTCTGAGAACAGTTTCATTGCACGATCAATATCATCTACATAAGTTCCCAAAATACGAATTGATTTGCGCATACTGTGCGCCAGTCTTCCAATCTCATCTTCCGAATGATATTCCAGCGCACTGTGTAAATTTCCTTCTGTCAGTTCCCTTGCAACGTCTTCCACTGCACGTAACGGATCCAGAATTGTTTCAAGTACCTTTTTACTTATTACCTTAGCCAGTGTGCATGCACAAACCAGACAGATAATAATACACACCATTCCTGCAACAGCAAAAATAATTGTAGTTCTTGCAGACTGCTCACTTACTTCATCTGTGATCTCATCTAATCTTATGGCAATTTCCACAAGTTTATTTAATGCAGGTGTACAACTATTAAAAATTTCATCAATCGCTTTCTCTTTTTCGCCATTTTTAATTTCTTCTATAATCGAATAACCAATGTTTCCCCAATCAGAAAGAGCAGATGCATACTCATTATATTCCTCATCCGGTAAGACTTTGGTTTTCTTTAATATTTCCAGCTGCGAATCCACTTCTGTAAGCAGCTTTTTTACATTCTGCTCATAACTGTCATAAGCAGATGTATCATTATTTAATGCCATTTCCCTGATATTTCTCGCTGACGTATTCACATTGATCCTGCAGATTTTTACCGCCTGATCCGCAGCATTGACATCATCTATATAATGTAACATATTAGCAAATAACACACCTATGACCACAATAGAAAACAGACCCGAAATCAACATCATACTAATGACTTTTCCGTAGCCATAGTTTATCCTCTCCTGCAGATGCATATTTTCCAATTTGTCTTTCATTGTACTCTTTTGTGACAACATAGATTGTTATTTCCTTTCTCTATTGAATTTTTGAATTTTTACTCTTATATACCAAATTCCATTTTCAAAGTCAATACGGTTTCGGTTCAATTTTTCATATTCTACTTTTCGCATAATATTCAGCACATCCCACGCAAAAAAATTCAGCACTTTTACCAAAAAAGAAAACCACCACTCCCCGGCTCCCGGTTTGTGATGGTTTCCTGCTATATTATTCTGTCCACTTCTTAAATTCTTCATCCGTACATTTCACATAATGTGTCCCGGACACCAGATGATCCGTTCCCTTATTATAATCAATGCCGGAAGTCTTGTAATCGTAGCTCAGTGCCACACGATTTTTTTCCACGACCGGATTCGGTGCAGGTATCGCAGAAAGAAGGCTCTTCGTATATGGGTGGATTGGATTCTCAAAGATTTCCTCCGTTGTTCCGGTCTCTAAGAGATGTCCCAGATGAAGTACCCCGATGCGATCCGAAATATATTTGACCATGGAAAGATCATGTGCGATAAACAGATACGCGGTTCCTGTCTCCTGCTGGATATCCTTCATCAGGTTAACGACCTGTGCCTGAATGGAAACGTCCAGCGCAGAGATACACTCATCTGCAATGATCAGTTTCGGGTTCATGATCAGCGCTCTCGCAATTCCGACACGCTGTCTCTGTCCACCGGAAAACTGATGCGGATAACGGCCCGCATGTTCCGGCGCAAGTCCAACTTTTGCCAGGATGTTTTTGATCTTTTCCTCACGCTCTGCGCGTGTCTTGTACATATGATGGATATCTAACCCCTCGCCGATGATATCGCGCACCTTTTTTCTTGGATTTAAGGATGCCATCGGGTCCTGGAAGATCATCTGCATCTGCGTGCGCAGTGCCTGGCTGTTTGCCTTATTGATCCTGCCGCTGATGTCCATTCCATTAAAATTGATCTCCCCGGCGGTCGGATCATAAAGTCTTATGATACTTCTTCCGATCGTTGATTTTCCGGAACCGGATTCCCCGACCAGACCATATGTCTCACCCGGATAGATCTGAAAACTTACGTTTTCCACCGCATGCACGGTATAATTATTACTTACCTTAAAATATTGTTTCAAGCCTTTCACGGTAAGAAGAGGCTTACTGTTTTCATTCACCGTCATCGATCTTTGCCTCCTTCTTCATTCGCGCAATACGCTCTTTTAATTCAGGCGGCATCTCTGCCTTCGGTGCCCGCGGATCTAACAGCCAGGTAGCCGCATAATGTGTATCTGTCACCTGAAACATTGGCGGATCTGCCTTGTCGTCGATCTCAAGCGCAAACTGGTTACGCGGTGCAAACGCATCGCCCGGTTTTTCGTTTAACAGGTTTGGCGGCGAACCAGGGATCGTGTAGAGTCTCTCATCCGCAGTGTCAAGATCAGGCATTGCAGAGAGCAGTCCCCAGGTATACGGATGTTTCGGATCATAGAAGATCTCATTGATCATACCTTTCTCAACGATTTTTCCGGCATACATGACATTGACGTAATCTGCCACTTTGGCAACCACGCCGAGGTCATGTGTGATGTAAATAACGGAAATGCCTCTCTCTTTCTGTACCCTGCGGATCAGCTCGATGATTTTTGCCTGAATCGTAACATCCAGTGCAGTCGTCGGCTCATCACAGATCAGAAGATCCGGGTTGCAGGCAAGCGCGATGGCAATGACCACACGCTGTCTCATACCACCGGAGAGCTGGTGCGGATAGTTTTTCATACGTTTTTCCGCATCCTCGATACCAACCTCTTTTAACAGTTCTACTGCCTTATCCCAGGCTTCTTTCTTCGGTGTCTTAAAATGCCAGATCATACCTTCCATGATCTGTTTTCCGATCGTCATGGTCGGATCAAGACTCGTCATCGGATCCTGGAATACCATAGCAATTCTTTTTCCATTGATATGTCGTCTGATCCACTTTTTATCTTTTGTTAAAATGTCTACCGTCTGCGGTGTTCCATCCGCATGATGATAGGAAAATTCTATAGTACCGCCCGTTACTTTCGCATTGGATGCCAAAATACCCATGGCAGCTTTCATTGTTACGGATTTACCGGAGCCGGACTCACCAACGATCGCAACTGTCTCGCCCTTCATCAGGTCAATATTGACTCCACGGATGGCGTGCACGCTTCCTGCAGTCGTCTGAAACGTAATATCCAGGTCCCGTATTTTTAAAATCTGTTCTTTTGTCTCTGACATATACGAATCCCCTTTCTTACATTTCTTTCAGCTTCGGATCTAATGCTTCACGTAAACCATCTGCTACAAGGTTAAAGCTTAACATCAGAAGCGCCATTACAACGATCGGCGGAATGATCTGGTACGGATGTGTGGTAAAACTGTTAAATCCTTCGGAGATCAGTGAACCAAGTGAACACTGCGGCACCGGAATACCAAGACCTACGAAACTTAAGAACGCCTCGGTAAAGATCGCTGTCGGGATGGAGAACATTACCTGTGTAATGATCGGTCCAATGATATTTGGCAGAACTTCTTTAAAGATAATAAAGAAATTTCCTGCTCCAAGTGTCCGTGATGCAAGTACAAATTCCTGCTCTTTTAATTTGAGCATCTCAGCTCTTGCGATACGGCTCATGCCGACCCACTCTGTCAGCATCAATGCAAAAATAATGGTAAGCATACCCGGCTGCAGTACTAATAATAAAAGAGTTACGATAACAAGACGCGGAATACCGTTCGCGACCTCCAGAAACCGCTGCATGAACATATCGACTTTCCCGCCAAAATATCCGGAGATCAGTCCATAGCTCATACCGATCACCATATCGATGATAGCGGCTGCTACGGCGATAATCAGGGAAACGCGTGCGCCGGACCAGGTACGTGTCCAGATATCACGTCCGAAGTTATCACTTCCGAACCAGTAGTAAAGATCATCTAAGCCTTTTTCTTCATAGTAATTGATCTTTTTTGTTCCGGTCGTTGTTTTCATGCCCTCACTGCCATCGAAGATGCCAAGTTTTTCAAGACCTTTTACCCTCGGTGCAAAGTTCTTCTGTGTCAGTGACTGTTCGGAGTAACTGAAATCATTCATCCCCGGGCCAATAATTGCAAATACCGTAATGATAATGATCAGGATCAGACCGATCACTGCACTGATTTTTTTGAAATAGCGGATCAATACGTCTTTCCAGAAACTCTGTGCTGCAAAGTTGTCATCTAACGCAAGTTCGCCATCCGTATGTTTAAATTTAAAATCTGCCTCGACCGGTATGTAGCCGGCAGCATCATTTCCCACATTCATGGTATTTTCCTGTGACACCATATCAGTCTCCTTTCTTTGCCAGACGAATTCTCGGGTCAATGATTCCGTAAAGGATATCTACCACAAGCATGATGGCAATGTACATTGCAGAATAAATAAAGCTTAATGCGATAACCACGTTGTAGTCGTTCGACTGAATGGCATTTACCAGAAGACTTCCGACACCCGGTATTGCAAATATTTTTTCAACAACCAGAGAACCGGTCATCAGATCGACGATCAGCGGTGCAAGCACAGTGATGATCGGGATCAATGCATTTCGAAGCGCATGTTTGAAAATCAGCGCTGAACCTGAAATTCCTTTGCTCTCCGCAAGCAGCATATAATCACTGCCGAGCACTTCTAACATTTCACTTCGTGTAAAACGGGCGATTGACGCCATCGTAAACATCGAAAGTGAGATACTGGGCAGCACGCTTGATCCGAAAATATCGCTCTCCGAAAACAGCATCGGGAACCATCCTAATTTAAATCCGAAGTTATAGCTGAGTGCCAGCGCAAACACATACGATGGCACCGACACACCGATAACCGAAATGATCGTCGCTAACGAATCCCATATCGTATCATGCTTTAACGCCGCAAGAAGCCCGAGCAGAAGCCCGACCACGGCACCGATCAACACCGCATATCCTCCGATACTGATGGAGATCGGAAGCCTTGTCTTTATCAACTGGGAAATTGGTGTATTCTTTGAGATATTGTAACTTACGCCGAGATCTCCCTTTAACATATTGCCTACATATTTCACAAACTGTACCGGCAGCGGCTGATCCAGTCCATATTTCGTATACAGTGCTGCCCTCTGGTCTGCATTTAACTTCTCATCGTTGAATGGAGAACCCGGCATCAGCTGCATCAAAATAAACAGAACGAGTAAAATTGCAAGCAGCGTAAACAGAGACGTTACGATTCTCTTAAGTGCATATTTTTTCACGTTCTAATCCTCCTTTAGTTTTGCGGAGCAAAATGCGACTGCCTTTGCAGGAGCAGGGGATTTTCCTCCTTGTTTTCCGAAGGAAAATGCCTGCTATGCATGCTATGCTCAATAGCTTGCATAGCATGTGCCTCTTGCAGGAGCAGAGGATTTTCCTCCTTGTTTTTCCGTTCACGACATAGGAAATTCCTGCCTCATTTCCTATAGCGTCAACAATATGATGAAATTGCCGCACCAAAGTTTTGCACTTTAGTGCGGCTATATTCATTTTCCTGTAAAACAGGATTTCTACTGTCTAAATTTCTTTATTCAGTCTTTACAGCATCTTTGTATACACGGTTGATAGCTACCGGATGATACTCAACGCCTGTTACTTTAGAAGAAAGCATCTCTGCGTTGCACTGTGTGTAAAGCGGATAAATAACTGCCTCATCCATAACGATCTTCTCAGCATCGTAAAGTCTTGCCCAGCGTCCCTCTGCATCTGTGCAAAGATCACCGGTTGTACACTCATCAATGATTGCATCGTAATCTGCGTTGCTCCACAGACCGTAGTTGTTAGAGTTATCTGTTACCCACATTCCAAGATATGTCATTGGATCTGCGTAGTCCGGTCCCCAACGTGTTAAACCTAACTGGAAGTTACCGTTCTGCATGTCTTCCACACGCTGTTTCTTCGGCTCAACAACCAGATTTACGGTCAGTCCAGGAAGAGTTGTCTCCCATTGCTCTTTTAATACCTGCGCTACTTTCTGAGGTGCGTCATCTGCATCTACTACCATGTCTAAAGTGATCTCAGATTCTCCAAGTTCCTCTAAACCTTTTGCCCAGTAATCTGCTGCTTTTTCTGTATCATATACACACACATCAGAGAATTTCGTCTGATCTTCGGAGAAGTCAGATCCGTCAGGACCTGCTGCAAACTGCATCGGAACTGCTGTGTATGTAGAAGCGGAACCATCTTTTAATACATCTGCTGTGATGGAATCACGGTCGATTGCCATTGTCATTGCAAGACGTATATTTAAGTTTGCGAGTTCAGGAACAGAATTCATATTCGGGCTGACATACCATAAGTAGCCTGCACCAACAGTTGTGAATTCAGGATCGTCTTTTACCTGGTCAACCTGCTCACCGTTTACTAATGTTGTATCAAGTGCACCTGTCTGGTAGCTCATTAATGCCTGCTGTGAATCCTGGATTACCTGATAACTTAATCCGGAAAGTTTTACTCTGTCGGTATCATAGTAGTCTGCATTTTTTGTTAAATGGAATGCAGTTGCTGCCGGCTGATAAGAATCCAGCACAAATGCACCGTTTGATAATACTGTCTCAGGACTTGTTGCAAATGTATCTCCACAGGAAGTAAAGAACTCCTCATTTACCGGATAGAAAGTCGGGAAATACATCAGAGAAGTGAAATAGCTGACTGGTGCATTCAGTTCGACCTGAAGTGTATTGTCGTCTACTGCTGTCACACCAAGTTCACTCTTGTCTTTCTCACCTGCGATGATCTCTGCTGCATTTTTAATCTGACCGATATCGCTTAACATATATGCATACTCAGATGCGACATCCGGATCAACAGCTCTCTGCCATCCGAATACGAAATCTGCTGCGGTAACCGGTGTGCCGTTGCTCCATTTTGCATCGGTACGAAGATGGAATGTATAAGTTAAACCATCGTCTGATAAATCATAGCTTTCTGCGATTGCCGGAACTGCCTGTCCGTCTGCATCCATCTGCATCAGACCGTCAGTGTAATCAGCGATTACCTCAAAGGATGTTCCGTCGGTAGCCTGCTGCGGATCGAGCGACTCGACCGGAGTTTCAAGCATAACATTCATGTCTGATGCGCTTGCTGCGGCATCTGTTCCTGCAGCATCACCTGCTGCACTGCCTGTCTCTGTGCCTGTGGTTGTTCCCTGTGTTGCAGAAGAACTGTTCCCGCCACAGCCTGCAAGACCAAGCATCATTGTTCCGGCCATCAAAATAGCCAAAACTGCTTTGGTTTTTTTCATAATAGTAATCCTCCTTGTTTTGCGGAGCAAAATGCGACTGCCTTTGCAGGAGCAGAGGATTTTCCTCCTTGTTTTGCGGAGCAAAATGTCTGCTATGCCTGCATAGCATGTGCCTCTTGCAGGAGCAGAGGATTTTCCTCCTTGTTTTTGCGAAGCAAAAATCCGAGTCCTCTGACGAGGAGAGGATTTTCCTCCTTAATAAAAATGCGCAAAGATGGCTCTTTTCCTCTGCGCCCCTTTACGCTGATAACACTTTAGCACATCACATTACAAAATGCAAGTATTATGTTATACATTTTGTACTTTCGTACTATTTTTCCGTTAATATAATGGGTGAATAGCTTTTATTTTCCCTCACTCAAACAATCATGATTTTAAAATTTTTTGCCACCTTAATCCTATGATGTTGAGCTCAAATAGTGCAGTTTGTCAATCAAAAATCTTGCATGTACTATTGTCATCCTATAAAGATTCGGGTGTCAAAAGGTGGTTTTCAATTTTGGGTCTGTCAAATTGCACAAAACCGAACTTGTTTTGTTCCGTTGTCCGAAAATAAGAAAAACTAAGATTTTCTAATTTTCTCCCAAAGTCACAAAAACAGTCTCGGCTTTGTGCAATTTGACAATCGCTAAGTTATGAACCACCTTTTGACACCCTAATCCTATAAAGAAAAAAAGCCCTCCAGCCATTAGATTTTTCATCTAACTTCCGGAGGGCAGTTCTCAAACTGGAGTTTTGTAACTAAAAACAACAAATCCATTCCAAAAATACAGTCTATTTTACTTTGTAAGATCTTTGATGACCTCTCCTGCAAGGATCAGTCCTGCCACAGACGGCACAAACGCAATACTTCCAGGGATATCACGGCGCTCGGTGCATTTGTGGACGGTTCCCGGAGGGCAGACGCAATGTGACCGGCAGCTGATACTCATATCCTCGATCGGTCTTGTCGGCTGCTCTTTGGAATATACGACCTTTAATTTTTTGACCCCGCGTTTTTTTAACTCACGGCGCATGACACGCGCGAGCGGGCAGACTGTCGTCTTATAAATGTCAGCCACTTCAAATTGCGTAGGATCTAATTTATTGCCTGCTCCCATGCAGCTTATGACAGGCACATTGCACTCTTTTGCGCGCATGATGATCTCTAATTTTGCAGTGACCGTATCCACCGCATCCACGACATAATCATACTCGGAAAAATCAAACTCATGCGCATTTTCCGGCAGATAAAAACATTTTCTCGCTTCCACTTTTGCATCTGGATTGATCTCTAAGATACGCTCCGTCATCACATCAACTTTATATTTTCCAACCGTTTTTCTGGTCGCAATGATCTGACGGTTGATATTCGTCAGACATACCTTGTCATCATCCACGATCACAAAAGAACCGACTCCGCTCCTGGCAAGCGCCTCAACCACATAACCGCCGACTCCGCCGATTCCAAAAACTGCAACTTTTGCATTTGCAAGCCGTTCCATATTATCTGCACCCAGCAGTAACTGGGTTCTTGAAAACTGATTCAACATATCCTGTGCTTTTCTCCTGTTATTTCCTTATCTCTTAGGTCCTATTATCATTTGTGCAAAATTATTTTTTTCCATATCGGGAAGTTCATTCCTGCCTCTTGTACAAAATTATTTTTTCTCTATATCAAGTGTCTCATTCATACTTCCCATACGATATCCACTAAGGTCAAGCGTCACATAGGCAAATCCAAGCTGTTTCAGGTAAGAATAAATCTTTTCCCTGTTTTCCCCTTCTACCAGTTTTGCGATCTCATCCGGCAGCACCTCGATACGCGCAATATCCCCATGGATCCTTACGCGCACCTGATGAAAGCCCATATCCAGCAAAAGCTGCTCCGCCTTATCCACCATGCCGAGTTTTTCTTCGGAAATTGTCTCCCCATAGACAAACCGGGAGGAAAGGCATGCAAATGACTGCTTGTCCCAGGTTGGCAGTCCCATCTCTTTGGAAAGTGTACGGATCTCTTCTTTGTTCAACAAAGCCTCCCTGAGCGGACTTTTGATACCAAGCTCTGCAACTGCGACCAGTCCCGGTCGATAGTCACCATTATCATCCATGTTAGATCCCTCAGCCACGGCATTGATATGATATTCTTTTGCAATTTCCAGTATTTTCTCAAACAATTCATGTTTGCAGAGATAGCAACGGTTCTTCGGATTCTGACGAAATCCCTCGATATCAAGTTCTTCCGACTTGCATACAATGTGCCTGATTCCCTGCTCCTTGCAAAACTGCTTTGCCTCCTCTAACTCCCTTTTCGGGAAAGAACAGGAGGATGCCGTAACTGCGATCACATGATCCGCACCAAGTGTTTTCTTTGCCGCTGCAAGCAGAAATGTCGAATCCACGCCGCTGGAAAAAGCGACTGCAACACTGCCCAGTGACTTTAAATATTCCTGTAAATTTTTATATTTTTCCTGTACTGACTGCATAATAATCCTTTATTTCATATAATTTAATCTATTCTTACCACTGTATAATCGCCCATGGCATGACTGACATAAAAGATCACATATACTTTTCCGTCGTGCACATAAGACTCTCCCATCGTCTCATCGGCTCCGTAATCGTCCACATCTCCGTCAAAATGGGTAAGACTTGCCGCAAGTGCTTCCTCCGTCGGTTCCATCCAGATGAAATTAAATTCCAAAATATCTTTCATCGTAATTTCAGTAGTCGGATTTCCTTCCGGATCCAGCACGGTATAGCCCTGTGCAGTATCTGTATTGTCTTTTCCGGCAAATAAAATTTTAGCCGTCTCATCCGGATCTGCAAAATCAGAAAATGTCATTTTTTCTCCGGTCTTCATGTTAATATTAACGGAAGTAAGTGCTGCAGAAGGATGCGCTGATCCTTCATAATCATAATAACTCTGACAGGTCAGAGAAAGCATATCCTTTGTCTGTTCCTGCACGGTATATGTGAGCACCACGGAATCATTTGCACCAGGGTTCATCTCCTCCGTATCTCCCGTCATTTCCCCGGCAGCTTCTTTTGCCATATTTTCAAAGTAAGTATTCCATTCTTCCTGTTTTTCGGTATCACTCCAGCCTGTAATCTTCGGATAAGAAATATCAATCAGATCCGTCTTTTTGTAGCTTACCATCTCTATCTGATAATCAGACTGTGCGTCCTGCCCTGCCTCTGTTGTGGCAGCGGCTTCTGTTTCGTCCTGTTCTGAATCCTCCGAAACCTGTGAGGTTTCTGGCTCCGTTTCATTCTGTACTGTAGTCTCACTGGTTTTCTGCTGATCCATAGAGCCTGCCGCACCAGTGTTTTTATTTTCACCACAGCCTGCTGCAAACGTGAGTGACAGTGATAATACCGTAATTAATATAAGATTTCTTCTTCTCATATAGATCCCCTTTTCTGCGCAGTTTTTTACACTGAATTCCTTTTCTTTTATAGATAAATTAGTCTGCCAGCATCTACTGCTCCAAAAACTTCACAATATCTTCCGGTTTTTCTGCAAAATTTGTCGCCCCGTGTTCAATCAGGAACTCCTTATCACGGAATCCCCAAAGCACTGAGATGCACGGCAGTCCTGAATTTTTTGCCGTCATGACATCCACATCCGAATCACCGATGTAGACTGCCGTATCCGCCGGTTTTCCAAGTTCTGCAAGCGCCGTGTGCACCATATCCGGCGCTGGTTTTCTCGCCACACCTTCGCGCTCCCCGATCGCAGCCTGCACAATGCCTTCGAAATAAATCTCGTTTAACTCTTTGACTGCAAAATCAATCTTATTCGAAACGATTGCAAGCGCATAACCTTTTTCCTTTAATTTGCGGAGCACCGGAACAACACCATCGTAAGCTCTCGTTTTGTCATTGCAGTGTTCTCCATAATACTTTTTAAAAACAGCAAATGTTTCTTCGAATTTCGGATTGTCAAATCCGCCCGGAACGGAAAGTTCCATCAGACGACGCACACCGTTTCCAACAAATGCACGCACTTCCACGATCGTGCGCTCCGGCATCTGCATCGTTCGCAACGCATAGTTTGTGGCATCTGCCAGATCCTCTAACGTATTTAATAAGGTTCCATCCAGGTCAAATACGACTGTTTCATATTTTTTCATAATAATCCTCATTTCTGCTTGTGATAAATCTTTTGATCCACACATATTTCCTTTTTCTAATTGACACTCACGTTTCCCGCAAGCACCTGCTTGTAATCTTCGTAATTCTTTGCAAGGAGCGCCGGTGTATCCAGTCCATACGGACATTTGCTCTTGCATTTATTGCAGTGCAGGCAGTTTTCGATCTTTTTCATTTTCGCCTGAACCTCCGGTGTGAGCTGCAGTGCAGACGGAGAGCGGCGCAGCAGAAGCGACATGCGCGCACAGTTATTGATCTCAATGCCCGCCGGACACGGCATACAATAACCGCAGCCGCGGCAGAAATCGCCTGCCAGTTCTTTTCGGTCATTCTCGATCAGTGCACGGATCTCATCCGTCATTGTTGGCGGATTATCAATATATGAAATAAATTCGTCCAGCTCTTTTTCCCGCTGCACACCCCAGATCGGCAGTACATTTTCATACTGCGCCTCAAATGCATAGGCTGCCGCAGAGTTCGTGATCAGACCGCCGGACAATGCCTTCATTGCGATAAATCCCATGTCTGCCTTTTTACATTTTTCCACCAGTGCAATATCCTTATCCGTTGCCAGATAGCAGAACGGAAACTGCAGTGTCTCATACAGCCCGGATTCGATTGCCTCCTCGGCAACCGCAAGCCTGTGGTTCGTGATACCGATATGACGGATCTTCCCCTGCGCCTTTGCCTCAAGCATCGCCTCATAAAGTCCTGTTCCATCTCCCGGTTTCGGGCAGAAAGAAGGATTGTGGAACTGATAGATATCAATGTAATCCGTCCTTAAATTATGTAAGGAAATCCCAAGCTGTTCCCAGAATTCGTCCGCATTTTTTGCCGCCGTTTTGGTCGCAATGTAGACTTTTTCACGCATTCCGTCGAATGCCTCGCCTAATTTTTCCTCACTGTCCGTGTAAAACCGCGCCGTATCAAAAAACGTAATGCCCGCTTCATACGCTTTTCTCGCCAGTTTTACCGCATCCTCCGTGCTGACTCTCTGGATCGGCAGTGCGCCAAATCCATTCTTATTTACTTTGATCCCTGTACTTCCTAAAACTACCGTTTCCATAACTCTTATCGTTTTCCTCCTTAAATCAATCGTGTTTTCACTACTATTTGCGCCCAACATCATCTATGCAACAGAATGCACACCCACGAACATTCTATTGTTTTAAATAAGGGAAAATTAACTCGCTCTTATTCCGCTTATCAAACATATTATTATACTGCAGTATCTCATAATTTTTCAGCCATTTTGCATCCTCGCCAGCCGCATCTTCCACATGTAAAAATTTTCCCTGCGATTTGGAATAAAATCCTCTCGAATTGACCGCCGGAATTTCTTCCATCATGTCGGCTAAAAACTGATTGTATGCCGGAAGCGCAATGCCCGCGCGCTCCAACGCCAATGTTGACAGATAATTAAGGCTTGTCAGTTCCACACTTTCTTTGCCGCTGTCATAATTCGTCCAGATAAAAAACGGTACGGTGTAAAGATTTTCAAGTTCAGACAGCGTCAGTCCGCCCAATCCTTTCCCATTCAGATACGGATAAAAACTGGATGACAAACTCGGCTGATGATCCCCGAAAAAGACGATCTCAACCGGATCATCCACTTTTTCAAAATAGGAGATCAAATACTCTAATGCCGAATCACTCTCGTGGATCAATGACAGGTACTGGTTCACGTCCGGATAATTGATGCCAAGCATACGCGCTTTTTCATCAAAATTGTCATATTTCTCCGTATAACCGCCATGATTCTGCATGGAAATACTCATAATGAATAAATCCTCGTTGGATTTCTTACTCTCATAACGGTCGACGATCTTCTCATACAGTTCCTGATCTGTAATATAATCACGCAATATCTTCGTCTGGTCAAAATCATCGATAAAATGCGTTTCATCAAATCCCATATTCGGATATACGATATTGCGGCTCCATCCGGTATCATAATAAGGATGCATTGCCACACAGGTGTAACCGATATTTTTCAGATTTGACACCAGGGAAGTCGGTGTATCCGTGATATACTGCTGATAGACAACCGAACCGCTCGGCAGAAATGCCATGGAATTTCCCGTCAAAAATTCCCACTCGGAGTTTGGTGTTTTGGCGCCAAATACTGATGAGAGCGCATGCCCCTTGATCGTATTTTCCTCCAGTGAATCGTAAAACGGTGTCAGATCGATATTGGTTGAAAAATTACCCACCACACTAAGGTCCGCATAGGATTCACTCATAACCACGATAATAGTCGGCTTTTTCTCCGTTTCTCCGGTATTTGTATCCGCCTCTTTGCTGTACTGATCCTCAAGTTCCTTTACTGCCTCTTTCGAATACCCATCCGGTTCCGCAATAAAGCAGTCGCGGATACTTAACACAAAGTTTAAGATATAACCGTTTCTGTAGCTTCCTTTCTGTTCCCAGGTCTCCGTCACAACACCCTGCGTATGCTTTCCAATGTATGCACAGCACAGCACGGCAAGTGAAATGCACACGATCGACATCGGAATCCTTTTCTGAAAGGAAACATGTAATTTTCGGATAAACGCAATGTACAGCGTGGAAAGGAGTATTACATACCCTGCCCTTTCATCCAGGACAAATTCATAATTTCCCGCCACAGAAAGCCCGGTCTGGATGGACTTTAAATCACTGAAAATAAACTCATTTCCACGAAACAGATATACAAAATAGTTGATCCCGGCAAGGGACAACAGCACAATATGCGAAATCAGACAGGTCAGTCCTGTATTGCTTGTAAATACCTGAACAGCCAGAAAAACTACCAGACAGCACAATACATTTAACAGCATTTTATTGTCGGATATTTTTGCTCTCAGTTCCGCATCCAGTAACAGATACTGGATATGATACGCCGTAAAAATGCCGCCTGTCCCAAGCATGACCGCACTCCACAGCCATGAAAGCTTTTCGTTTAATTCAATCTTTAAACTTTTAATTCCAAAATAAAGTACTCCAAATCCAAACAGTACCCATACCGGAAACCTTATCACTGCAAACAGCACTGCTGCAAAGACCACTGCCACAGCAAGTCGGATCAGATTCTCTTTTTCAAAATATAACTTTATCTTCATGATTTCCTCATATTTCCATCTCTCATAGTCTCTTTTTCAACAAAGTTATTCTATCATTACATACAGATTTGTCAATTTTGTGAAGATTAAACTTTTCTTAGTTTTTTTCTTTTTCATTTACGGAATATAGTTTTATATACATAAAATCCCCCTTAAGCAGTTTGGAAACATTTACCCTGTCTGCTTAAGGGGGATCATACATATCTTTGTGCGTTTCCTATTGATTGGCCAGCCTTTATTTTGTCTGTTTTTTAAAGAAATCATCGATCGCTGCATGCAGTTTCTGCGCATCCATGCTTTTTAACAGGTAACCATTCGGCTTTAACGACATCACGTCCATAACCGTCTGTGCATCGTTTTTTCCGGTAAGAAAAATGATCGGAATGTTCTGAAATTCCGTATCTTCACGAATCATCTGCATAAACTGTTTGCCATCCACGATTGGCATTTCATAATCTAACAAGATCAGATCCGGTATATTTAAGGCAAGATATTTAATCGCCATCTCGCTGGAATTGACAGGAATTACCTGATATTTATCTTCCAGCAGTGTTTTAATATTCCGGAGGATCACTCCCGAATCATCCACCGCTAAAATAGTTCTTTTTTTCATTTTATAATATTCATCCATCTGCCTTTTGATGTTTTCCACCATCTCAACCACATTGATCGGTCTTATAAAAATATCGGTAAACATCTGTTTTGGAAGTGTTTCCCAGAGTTTCTCAAGTTCTTCCACATTTCCCATGACAAACACAGGTGTTTTATGCTTGATTGCATGATCTACGATCACTTTAACCCCAACCGCCTTTAATCCCGCAATAACCCTGTCATGGTATCTGTCAATTCCATAATCTCTTCCAGCGATACATCCGCCACATAAACACGCAGCTGATCCATGGATTCCCTGATGCATTCCGGAACCTGATATTCTTCAAGTTGTTCCATGATCTGATCCACTCCATCAAGGTCAAACTGTTCTATGCACTGGTGTATCTGCTGTAATGCAGTGATCCACTCTCCGTCCGAAAACTCTTTTTTTGCATCCTCTTCCTTCTCTGCATAGGGGCGCAATATATTTTTTAAATCACGGTACAGGGTAAGCACATCCGGTGTTTTTTCCTCTAACACCTCTGTCTTACCCTGTTTTCCATAATCCTCAAGTTCCTTTGCTGCCTCCGACAACGGTACTGCGCCGATCAGAAGTGCAGAACTTTTCAGTGCGTGTACTTCAACGACATAGTCACTGATCAGACCTTCTTTCAGGCACTGTTCGATCTTATCTGCCTTACTGTCGATCGTACGGTAAAAAATGCGGATCGTTTTCATAAGTGCAGCTTTCGAACCACAGTGCTTTACCCCCTCCTCGAATGAAAATCCCATCTGTGGATCTTCCGGCTGTATCTCACGGTCAGAGAGATCATCTGCAAGAAGCTTCTTTGCCTCCTCCTTCGGGACATCACGCACAAGATCTTTTGGCAGCCACAGTTTCAGCTGGTTACAGATCCGTGCAAAATCAATCGGTTTTGCAACAAAACCATTCATTCCTGCATTCAGGAATTCCTTTCTGGCATCTACCATTGCATTCGCAGTGAGTGCAATGATCGGAAGCTTCTGATACTTGTCCTCCGGCAGTGCACGAATAGCTTTTGCAGCTTCTATTCCATCCATAACCGGCATCATGTGATCCATCAGCACCAGATCATACTGGCTGCCCCTGACCATTTTTACTGCCTGCAGTCCATTTTCTGCCGTATCAATCTGCATCCGGAGAGGTTTTAGCAGTTCTTTTGCCACCACAAGATTCAATTCGTTATCATCCACAAGTAAAATGTGTGCCTCCGGGGCAATAAACAGACATTCCGCTTCTTTTTCCGTCACATTATCTTTCTGCCCATTATAATTTACCGCAGAAACAGGCGTCGGATCAATGATTGTCTGTTCTATCGTAAAGAAAAACCTGCTTCCCTTTCCGTATTCACTTTCTACTTCGATAACCCCTCCCATCATATTGACTAAATTCTGGGAAATTGTCAAGCCCAGTCCGGTTCCTTCCACATAACGGTTTCTGTCCATCTCCACGCGCTGAAACGCATCGAACAGAATTTTCTGATCTTCCTTGCGGATTCCGATCCCGGTATCTGCCACCTCATAATAAAGCATTACTTTATCCGTATTTTTCTGTCTGACATGCACGGAAAAGCGGACGCTGCCTTTCTCTGTATATTTAATGGCGTTATTTACCAGGTTTATGATGACCTGACGGATACGCCCCATATCCCCTTTCAGCTTACATGGAATATCCTGATCAATATCATAGATCAGTTCCAGACCAGAATGTCCGATCCTGTTTTCCATACTGATCCTCAGATCATGAAACAGTGAACATGTATCATACGGTTCATCAAACAGCTGCATTTTACCGGCTTCCATCTTTGAACAATCCAGCACATCATTGATGATTGTAAGAAGCACACGCCCGGAACTCTGGATATTCAGCAGATATTCCTGCTCCTTCGGTGAATGCCGGGAACGCAGTAAGATCTCTGTAATTCCCACAATAGAGTTCATCGGCGTACGTATCTCATGTGACATATTCGAAACGAAGTTGGTTTTGGCACGGTTGGCATCTTCCGTCTGTAATACAAGACGCTTCATCAGATGGTTCTGCTCTATGATCTTTGTCACATCAACAATCGTCATCATATATCCCTGTATCAGTTCATTGTCCTTTAATACCGTTTCTTCCACCTGATAATGCCGGTCTTTCCAGTCAAAAAATCCTGACTGCCCTGAATAAATGCATATATCTTATCATCCGTGCTATATCCCTGTTCCTTATTTATAGAAGTAATAATTTTATCCGCCATCGAATTTAAAAAAAGGAAACGGTGATCCGCATCTGTTACAATGACAGCTTCTTTCAGATTATCAATAATATAATTTTTTGCATTTTTGACAGGATCAAACAAGCCGTATTTTACAACGGCAATGCTCATAAAGATACAGGACAACAGAATTCCAAGAGGTGTTGGATCATCTCCTTTTAGAATTTTTAAAATGCGCAGAGACAACAGGAGCATTGGTGAAAGCATCGCTGCGATCATAAGGAAATGGATTTTTCCTTTATTGGGCATACTTCTCTGAGAGCAGTAGGAAGAGATGATGATGCCGATCGTAGTCATGATTTCTGCCAGTAAGAAAGCCATATAGACATAGTACATTGGTGCTGGAGAGATTTCCAGCGTATATCCGTTCAGGTTTGCCTTCGAAGGAGCCAGCCAGTAATCTTTATAGTATAGATGATGATAATCAACGGTTGCGATCATAACATAAAATCCCATGTTTAACACAAGAAGCAGATGGATCACCCACTGTGGGATTTTTATATTTTTCCAGCGTATCATAAACATGAGGGCACAGAAATTACCATTATACCATGTCCTGGTGGGTTTGATAAATGTTTTTTCGTAAATTTTAGTTGACTTTAATTTTCAACATCTGCTGCCAAAGCTGCCCGCACTCTCTTTTTTCAAATCCGGCTTCTTTTCAAACGTACATGATGGATTCCTTTTACGAAACTCATTTGATTTTCCTCCTTATCTTCCCTGATATCCGCGGCCTTCCCTTCCCGGCATATCCTCACTTTTCACATAGCGGGCATTGAACTCCATATTGATCTCACGCAATTCTTTTTTCCCGTCGATGTAATCCTGGTACATTTCCACGAGTCCGGACATGCAGCCATCACAGGCTGCATCAATATTTCCTAATGATTCCGCCACGATCTTCTCCCGCTCTTCTTTTGTTGTCTCTGAAATTAAATAGCCCATTGCATTTCTCTCCTTTTCACTCATGCCGCTTTTCATTATACCATCTGTCATCTCAAATATCTCAATAACTTTATCCGCCATCTCACATCCTTTTTCCGTGAGTGCAGTATCAGCTTTGCCAGTTAAAGCTCACTCCGGAGATTCCATTGATCATACATTCATTTTATACCAAGAGCCCGACTTTTTCGAAGCCGGGCTCTTAAATTTCTTCACATAAATGCTGTGTCATAACCGATGACATTCTATTTAGAGTATCATGAAAAATCTCAGACTTATGCAGATCATTTTTTCAATACAAATGAAGCTTTATTACCTGTCAAACTGTCTTTTCCGATAAATATTTCAAATTCTCCTGCCTCGCTCGCATAGATTCCATCCTCTGTCAAAAAACGCAGTTCCTGTTCTGTTATGGTAAAGACTACCTTTTTTTCCTCTCCATGCAAAAGCGTAACCTTCTTAAAATCTTTCAATTCTTTGACCGGACGCACTACAGAAGCCGCAATATCATGGATATAAAGCTGCAGGGTTTCTGTTCCCGTGCAGTTTCCTGTATTTTTTACAGTCACCTCCGCTTCAATCTGTCCCGATGTATCCATCCATGTCCGATCTAAATGAATATCTGATACCTCAAATGTTGTGTAACTTAGGCCATATCCAAATGGATACAATGGCTCATTTGGAATATCCAGATATTTCGAGCGGAATCTGTCTTTATCTTTGCCTTCTATATGTGGGCGTCCTGTTGAATATTCATTATAATGTACTGGTACCTGTCCTACACAATATGGAAAGCTCATAGGCAGTTTTCCACTTGGATTATACTTTCCAAATAAAGTGTCCACAATTGCCCGCGCCCCTTCCGTTCCAGGCAGCCACACCTGAAGGATAGATTTTGCCTTTTTGTTTATTTCACGTATGTCTAACGGACGTCCTGAAAATAAAACCACTACAATATTTTGATTGACTTCCGCAATTCTATCAAGCAATGCTTCCTGTACCTCAGGGATTCTGATATTTGCGTTACTGGTTGCTTCACCCGACTGTAAACGGTCTTCTCCTATTGCAAGTACTACGATATCTGCCTCTTCTGCTGCCTGTACCGCCTCTTGCAGCATATGTTCCTCCTGCTCCTTAGTATAGGATTGCTGCTGTTGTTCTCCAAATCCTTCCAGACATACATCCGCCCCTAACATTGGTGATCCCTGGCAAAATGTACTGTTTTCTGAAACGTACTGTTCCTGTACTGCCTCATGCAGCGTCATAACATCTTTTGCATCTGCGATAAACGACCATGCCCCAAGCAGGTTTCTGTTATCTACATACGGACCAATAAAGGCAATCTTTTTCTGTTGCTCTAAAGGCAGAATATGTTCCTCATTTTTCAACAAAACAAAAGATTTTTTTGCAGCTTCCCTAGCCAGTTTCCGGTGCTCCTCACATAAAATATATTCCTGTTCTTTTTTCTGATCTGCATCTTTATATGGATTCTCAAAGAGTCCCAGCTTATTTTTAAGCCGCAGAATACGAAGACATGCCTCATCTATAAGTTCTTCTTTTATTTTTCCATCCCTGACCATCTGACACAGATTTTCACAGTAAATGCCTGTCATCATGTCAATATCTACGCCTGCTTCCACTGCACGCACTGCTGCCTCTTCTCTGTCTGCACAATATCCGTGATAAATGGTCTCCTCGATGGCTGCCCAGTCTGATATAAGTACACCATCGAACTTCATCTGCTCTCTCAAAATGTCCCGCATCAACTTTTTATTTCCGGTTGCCGGGATTCCATTGACTGTATTAAAAGATGTCATAACCAGAGCTGCACCTGCATCTATTCCCGCCTGATACGATGGCAGATAGAACTCTCTAAATGTATGTTCTGAAAGTTCTACCGTATTATAATCTCTCCCTGCTGTCGGTGCACCATATCCTGCAAAATGTTTGACACATGCTGCGATTGCATAATTATCTTTTAAGCTGTTTCCCTGAAATCCGCGCACCATTGCTGCACAGAACAAACTGTTCAGGTAAGGATCTTCTCCTGTTGATTCCATGACACGTCCCCACCTTGCATCTCTGACCAGATCTGTCATAGGGGCAAATGTCACATGGAGACCACTGACCGAAGCCTCCTTTGCTGCCACAGATGCACACTGTTCTGACAATTCCGGTTCAAAGGAAGCTCCCTGCGCAAGCGGAATTGGAAACACTGTCTTATAACCATTTATGACATCTAACATAAACAGTAATGGAATATGGTGCGGATGCTTTTCCATATAGTTTTTTTGTATACTTTTCAGGGTTTCAGCGCCCATGGATCCGATGACTGATCCTGCAAGATTTACATTGTCTTCTGTAAATCCCTTATCCTCCATAGGACCTGTGACAACGATCTCCCCATTAAAAAATCCTCCTGTCACCTGGCTCATCTGATTTACTTTTTCTTCCAGTGACATATCCCGCAAGAGTTCTATTAATTTCTGTTCTGTCATATGCGTACTCCCTCTCCAAATTTTCTTCTATATTCCAGCGGCGTCAAGCCTGTATTTTCCTTAAACATTTTTGTAAAATAGGAAAAATTACTATATCCAATATGTAATGAAACTGTATTGATTGGAAGACTGCTGCCACATAAAAGTTTTTTTGCTTCGTCTACCCTTTTCTGCAATATATAATTGCTTATAGATACTCCCTTTTCTTTTTTGAACATCCGAGACATATAGTCTGTATTCAAATAGACTAACTCTGCCAGTTCATCTCTGTGTATCTCTTCCCTGAAATGACTGTCAATATAGGTACATATCTGATCTGCAACAGAGTCTTCTTTTGTAATATATAATTTATATCCAACCGCTTTCCGTATCAGATTTTCTACATACTCCATCATTTCGTTAAATCCATTTACAGCGCCAAGCATGTAATTCTCACTCTCTTTATCTGAAAAAAGTGCATTGGCATAAATCCCCATCTCTGACAGCCATACATACACCATCTGTGTAACGTCCGTCCTTAATGACAGCAAAAACTGCCGCGTGATCATCTCATTCTTCCTGACTGTCTCCAGATAACTGCGTATGCTTGCTATGACTGCTTCCACTTCCTCCCCTGCCAAAAGGGTTTTCCATGTATCCAGCTCCGCATTTTTATAGACTGTTCCACTTGGTTGGAACTCATACAGATATATAACCTCGTTCCATACCGACAGACTGCTTTCGCGCATCTTCCGCAAATCGTCAGCCTGTGCAGTCACTTCAGAAAATCCACTCCAATTTCCCGCTCCACACCAAAAATAGGAATGTACATGATCTGTCATCCATTGCACAAAATGATTGAGCAGATCTTTTTCCCTTATTTTTTCTCCTTCTTCCGGCATTTTATCCGTTGACAGAACCACCCAGTATCGACATTCGTTTTCACAAAATACGGTGTCCACTCTGGCATAAAAGGAATGAAATAACTCCGTCAACACATTTTGCATGACAAATTCGATGGTGGAAGGGTCCCACTTTTGTGTCTCTTCCGCTTTATGATCCATATAAAAGCAGATCAGTTTAAAATATATCAATCCATCCTGATACAGATCCATCCTTTTTGCAGATTCGCAGAACTGGTTTTGTGTCATGTTACCGCTCAATAAATTTCTCCAGATATCCTTTTGCAGGATTATCCGGTCTTTTTCCCACTGCTCACTCGCTTCTGTAAGTTTTTCGATATGTTTTTCCTGAAGCACTGCCTGTTCTGCTTTTTTTAATGCTTCCTCCAGTTTTTCAAAATCAATTGGCTTTAGCAGATATTCAACGCTTTCCAGCTGTATCGCACGTCTTGCATAGTCAAATTCCGCATAACTGGTCAGAAAAATAACCTGTATCCTGAAATTCTGCTCCCTCACCCATTGCACCAGATCAAATCCTGTTGCAGCAGGCATCACAATATCACTGATAATAATGTCCATTTTAACAGCTGTTATAATTTCCTGCGCCTGTTTCATTGTAAATGCTGTATAAATCTCAGTAATACCTGTCCGCTCCCAGCAGATATTTTTCTTTATACTTTCAATCACATAACGTTCATCATCCACCAGCAATAATTTCATTCCTGTGTATCGCTCCTTCCGATTTTATATGGAACATGAATATCCACAACGGCACCACCTAATGGACTATTGCTGAAATGGATCTCTCCCTGATCCCCATAATAATACTGAAACCGCCTCATACAGTTCCAAATACCGATATGTTTTCCATTGTCAGAAATGTTTTGTCCATTTTGTAGTTTACATAATATTTCGTCCGGAAATCCCTTTCCCGTATCCGAGATAAAAATATTAACGTATTTTTCATCGTCCCTGTCCTCAGGATATACCGTAACTGAGATCAGCATTTTTTCATCTGCCATCAATGCCTGTTTTGCAGCATTTTCAACATAAACCTGTATTAAGAATGGAAATATCTCCGCATCTGCCACTTCATCATGAACTTCAATATAATAGGTAAACTTATCCGGATACCTCAGCAGCAGGATTTTTAAATAATCTTCACAATGCTTTGATTCCGCTAAAACCGGAACTCTGTCCGTTGTATTCCGAAAAATATATGAAAGATAATCCGAAGTGATTTTTGTCATTGCCCTTGCGTGTTCATAATCGCCAAAGTCGATCATGCTGTAAATAAAGTTCAGGCAATTCAAATAAAAATGCGGCCGGATCTGCATTTTCAGATAATCCATCTCAATTTTCTGTTTCTCTAATTCCCGTTCATATAGCGTGATCTTCAATTTGCGGATCTGATGGATCATTGTACGGAATTTTCCATCAATCTGCTCTAATTCAAGCAGATTTCCTTCCGTCATATTCAGCATATATCCACCCTCATCATATTGCTGAAGGTTTTGTGTGAACACTTTAAGCGGTTTCATAATATTGGAATACACATGAAATAGCGATATCCCACTCATAATAAGAATCATAAAGATCAATACTGTCATTCCGAGCAGACTTCCCGCCATCAGGCTTAAGACACCGCCTAAAGAAATCCCGATCCTGATCTCAAAGGGTGCTCTGGATAATCCCTGACGGATCGTATAAGTATTTTTGGTATTCATACTTTGCGGCTCTGATATGATTCCGCTCTGGTCTAACATACCTATACAGACCTCATCCTGATCGACAAGGCTTACATATCCATGCTTTCCCAACGAAAGCTTTGAGAATGGTTCTAAGATACTTTTTACATTTACAATGCATCCTAAGGCAATTCCATTTTTTTGTGCAATTTTGCAGATATATACCTCATCATCACACTCCAAAACATCCCACTTCCGCTTCACTGCATATGCCTTTTCATCTAATTTGTCTATCTGCTCACGGATAGACGCTGCAATCTCGGGTGACATTGTGTAATTTCCATCAGAAGACAGGGAAAGCTGATATAATTTATCCGTATCGTTTGTATATAAAAAAATCCTGTATTCCGTTCCATATTCCCATGCTGAAGAAAAATATTCTTCTCTGAGTTTTCCGATCGCATACTCCGAATAATCCCCATTCTTCATCAGATTTACATTTCCCCAGAACGTGGAATTTGTCTCATTGGTATCCATGATCGCAGAAAAAAGATTCCGGCTGATCCTCAAAAAACGATTGTCAAGCTCCTGCGCATACAACTGTGCCATCTGGCTCATCTGTTCGTAAATCTGCCCACTTGTTTTGTTTAAAACATAAGTGCATCCTCCCAGAATAATTACCAGAATGACTGTCATTAAAATTAATATTTGCTTACTCTGTTGTGCTAAAGATTTCTTTTTTCGTCTTTTTAAATTCATCTTTTTTCCAAACGCCATGATATTCCTTTAACCTTTTACTGCCCCTAGCGTAATACCCTCTGCGAAATATTTCTGTAAAAACGGATAAATGATAAATAATGGAAGCATTGCTATAAAAGCAATTGCCATCCTTATGGACGTTGTCGGAAGTTTTGCAACTTCTGCCCCTATATTTCCGGCAACCTTACCGCTTGCAAGATACTGGATATCAGTGATCATCTGATTCAAAAGATTCTGGATACTATATAATTTCTGTCCCTGATTTCCTGATAAATAGTATAAACCATTTGTCCAGTCGTTCCAATATGCCAGTGCCGAAAATAATCCCATGGTTACAAGGATAGGTTTACCAAGTGGAAACGTAATTTGAAAAAAGATTTTTGTATGTCCTGCGCCATCAATTTTTGCCGCTTCATACAATGCTTCCGGAATACTTGTCATAAAATAGCTCCGTATCATCAGCACATTGTTCGCACTCAGCAACAAATTAGGAATTATCAGTGCCCATATTGTATTTTTTATATGAAAATAATTTACATACATCAGATATGTAGGTACTAAACCGCCATTAAATAACATTGTAAAAAATACAAAAAAAGTAATCTGCCTTCTATAAGGCAATGTCTTCACAGACAGCGGATATGCCAGTAATGCTGAAAACATCAGATTAAAAAAGGTACCTACTACCGTAATAAGAATTGTAACGCCATACGCACGGAGTATTTTCTCTCCCTGTCTGATAATATACTGATATGCATAAAAGCTTATTTTTTCCGGGAAAAAGGAATATCCATTCCGGATCAACACTGTTTCATCCGTGATGGATGAAATAAATACCAGCAAAAATGGTAAAATAATAGTCAATGTCATCACGATCAGTATCAGATTGATCCAAAACTGGTATCTCTTTGTTTTTTTTGAATTTGTCATAATGGACTCTCCTCCTAAAACAATGCTCTGTCTTTATCTACACGTCTAACGATCCAGTTACTTAACATGACAATGACAAAACCTACTAATGACTGGTATACACCCGCTGCGGATGACATACTGATATTTCCCTGTTCGATCAATGCACGATATACATACGTATCAATTACGTTTGTTGTTGGGAACAACACACCGGAGTTCATCGGAACCTGATAAAATAATCCAAAATCAGAATAGAAGATTCTTCCAATGCTCAATAATAACAGCGTAATGATTGTCGGTACCAGGCATGGCAATGTGATTTTTGTGATTTCCTGCCACTTTGTGGCTCCATCCAGTCTTGCTGCCTCATAATAAGTCGGATCAATACCGATCAGCGATGCAATATAAATCAGACATCCGTATCCCACTCCTTTCCAGCAGTTTGCAATGATAAGAATCGCCGGCCAGTATTTTGGTTTCTGATACCACTGGATCGGATCTATATGCAGTAATGGCAGGATCGTATTGTTTACAAGACCATTTTCGGCACTTAAAAGTGCATACACAATATAGCTTAAAATGACCATCGACATCAAAAATGGCAATAATATAGCACTCTGGTATATTTTTTTCATTTTTGTGTTCTTAACTTCACAGATTAAAATTGCGATTGCAATTCCAACGACCATATTGACAAGAATAAACGCTATATTATATAGCAATGTATTTCTTGTAATAATCCAGGCATCTTTTGACGAGAACAAAAATTTAAAATTATCCAGTCCTGCCCACGGGCTTGCCAAAATTCCTTTTGAAAAATTCAACTTTTTAAAAGCAAGTATAATACCTGTCATCGGAAGATAATTATTGATCAGCAGATATAATAATCCCGGAAGCATCATCAGATAGAGCGGCAGATATTCCTTAACTTTGTTCTTTTTCTTCTTCATAAGTTTCTCCTTTTATGAAAAAGTCCCACGTTGTATCTGTGGGACTTTCCTTCTGAACCTGATTATTTTGCTGCAAGAAAAGCATCTAACTGTTCCTGTTTTGCCTGGATCACTTCATTGATTCCCGCATCATCTAATGCTTCTAACAATTCCGGAATAAGTTCATCTGGATCTCCGGAACCGCTGTAAAGTGCTCCGCTGTATTGTTTTACAATATTGGAAAGAGCTGCGATCTCACTTGAACAATTACTGCTGTCAAATAAAAATCCTACTGCTTTGGAGCTCTTTGCAGAACCGTTAAATTCTTCCATTTTTTCCCATAATTGCGGATCGGAACCAGTCCATTTATAAGCAATAAACTGATTTGGCAATTCCCATCCAAGGTTTAAGTTATAGCCTGCATTATCAGAAGTGATTCCTTCCGGGAAATTGATAATGCCATTATCAGCATCTTCTATCACATAGTCTTTATCCTGTTCACCCCAGTTTAAAAGATTCATGATCTCTGAACTTCCGTAGATATAATCCAGTACTTCCATTGTTTTCTCCGGATTTTCTGAATTCTGGGCAATTGAGAATGTAACACCATTATAGGATGAGCTATTTATGATCGGTTCGTTATAAAATGGCACGATCTCAAAATCATAGCCGGTGGAGCTTTCAAATTCTACCGGTGTTCCAGGATGATAAGAAAAAAACAGTGAAAATAAATTTCCAGCCTTGCATACTGTTCTCCAGTTCTCTGTGTTAGTTCCTGCATCCTGGCTGATATATCCCTTCTGATACCAGTTATGCAGCATGGTAGTTGTATCTTTAAACCAGTCTGTCGCAAAGAAGTTTTCTAATTTTGTGCTGTTCGTCTGATCCATGAGTACACCAAGATAATTGCTATCTGACAGAGTATCTCCACGGAATAATCTTGTAAGCGGTGCATCACTCTCACTGCTCGAATATAACATTGTCATATCCGGCTCTCCCGCTTTTACTGTCTCAAAAACACTTTCCAGATCTTTTGGTTCTTTAATCTGTGTTGTATCAATATTGTACTTTTCCACCAGATCTTTTCTCATAAATATGGCAGGAATACTTCCTCGTTCAATCTGATTTGGCACGCCATATACAAAGCCTTCGACCTGATTGATCTTAGCTATATCCTCTCCATAAATCTGTTTGATATTTGTTCCATATTTATCAATCAGTTCAGACATGTCTACAATCTGTCCTGCATTCATATACTGCACTGCATTGGTTGCCTGGGTATAAAAGACATCAATTTTTTCATCCCCTGATAACATAAGCTGTAACTGCTGGCTTGCACTTGCCCACGGCAGCACAACAATATCAATATTCGCATTAAGTTCCGGTTCAAGAATCTCATTGATTTTTTGTTCGATTCTTTCTTCATCCGGCTGTGTGCTTCCATTCAGAACCATGGTAACTGTATATGGTTCATCCCCATTACCGTTATTTTTAGCTGAATCCTTTGATCCTCCTGCTTCTGAATTTCCGCATGCTGTCATGGACACAACCATAGACAAAGTAAGCATAGCTGCTAGAATTCTTTTTTTCATACATTTTCTCCTCTCTGTGACAGGTTAATATAAATCCACCTCTCTTCTGGTGTATCTTTATATTAATCATTTTCTTTCATCATCTCTATAACTGAACTGACTCGTCAATATCACTCTTTTGACACTTTTTAACAAAATAACTCTAAAATGGAAGATACTTAAGATATCCTCCTATCCAATGCTATTTTTTCGGCTACCATCTCTACATGTACGTGGCATCCGATTCTCACAGCGACCTTCCCATATTTCCGCTTTTGGAACGGGCTTCCCGGCATGACATGCTTTCGTTTCTACATTCCTTTTTCACGATGAAAGCATATCTTCCTGAATTCCGGATTGAAAAAACTCCTTCTGGATTCCGCCCATGATGCTTATGCTGTCTATGAATACTGTTGTCGGGAAAAGATCACGCCTTTTATCGACTTGAACCCCGGTCATACCGGACACTTCACTTATAAGAATGATTTCACAATCGACGATGATGGCGTTCCTGTCTGTAAGTTGGGCTTACGCATGCATAAAGATGGTTATGAAGCTGCTAAACACCGGGCGAAATACCGGTGTCCAAAGGCTAACCGGAAACGTGGCTGTTTCTGTGAACATCCCTGTTCGCCAGCAAAATACGGCAGAACCGTGCACATCTTTACCGAGGATAATCCAAGTCTGTTTAACATACCGCCAAGAGACTCAAAAGCATGGGAAAAGGAATACAATCGAAGAACTTCCGTGGAACGCTCTAATAAGCGTGAGAAAGAAGACTATAAATTAGAAGACGGCAGGCACCGATCGACTAAGATGTGGTACTGCCGCCTCTATGGCATCATGATGCTACAACATCTTGATG
>ERZ773169.88-NODE-88-length-129534-cov-6.619629_pt1 | contig 129534 bp, 119 predicted proteins | sample MGYA00580536_ERZ773169 | MGnify/ENA primary metagenome ERZ773169 (study PRJEB29015, sample SAMEA2737814) | human gut metagenome | biome: human gut; feature: human-associated habitat; material: faeces | place: China | collected 2012 ... | reverse complement strand
TTCAGAGTATTCCGGGGAGCCTTTTTCTAAAGCATATGCAAAAGCGGATATTCGCAATCCTCTTATTCCGTCACCGGCACGTCAAGCTTTTCGGACGCTTCTTTTAACAGGTCAATGATCGGCAGATGCTGCGGGCATACACTCTCACACTGACCGCACTGCACGCAGTCTTCTGCTTTTCCCGATGTTTCCAGCAGCTTTTTATAATAATTTTTCGCGCGGTCTTCTTCTCCATACAGGCGGATGGTATTCAATGCCTTGAACACATCCGGAATCGCGATTCCCATCGGACATCCGTCGCAGCAGTAACGACAGGCGGTACACGGAACCGCCGGACTCTTTTTCAGCGCTTCCTGTGCTTTGGCGATCACTGCTTTTTCTTCCTCATTTAACGGTACAAAATTTCGAAAGGTTTTGATATTATCCTCCATCTGTTCCTCGTTTGACATACCGGAGAGCACGGTTGCAACACCCGGGAGGGAAGCCGCAAAGCGGAGTGCCCAGGACGCAATCGATGCATCCGGATGAACACGTTTCATCTCTGCTTCAATCTCTTTGCCTGCCGATGCAAGGGAACCGCCCTTTACCGGCTCCATAACAAGGAACGGCATATTGTATTTCCGAAGCACCTCATACAGTCGTCCGGACTGGATCAGCGGATTGTCCCAGTCAGCATAGTTCATCTGGATCTGGACAATTTCGACCTCCGGATGCTCGGAGAGAATCTTGTCAAGCAGCTCCGGCGTTCCGTGGAAGGAGAAACCAAAGTGTTTGATCAATCCCTCTTCTTTTTTCTTCTTGGCCCAGTTGAAACAGTCGTATTTCACATAGCCTTCATAGTTTGCGCCGTCTTCTACGCTATGCAGCAGGTAATAATCAAAGTAGCCTGCTCCGGTGCGCGCGAGCTGATCGTTGAAAATGCGGTCACGGCCTTCGATGCCCTCGTCCATCATCCACTGCGGAAGTTTGGTTGTCAGAGTAAAGCTTTCTCTCGGATGACGCTCTACCAGCGCTTTTTTCACGATGCTCTCCGATTTTCCGCCGCAGTACATATAGGCGGTGTCAAAATAGTTCATTCCGGAGGCAAGGTACGCATCGACCATTTTACAGATCTGCTCCAGATCCAGTTCTCCGTCCTTCTCCGGAAGGCGCATCATGCCAAATCCTAATTTCGGCATTTTTGTTACATCTACACTCATGATAAAATCCCCTTTCTTTTCCGCGGAAAACCTTCGTTTCCTCAGTATTGTTGAGAAAATTGTAGCATTAAAGTATACTTGAAAGTCAATAGTTTTTTTTATTTTCGTCAAAATTTTTCTTTGACTTTTTCCGTTTCCGGTGGTATTCTGATAAAAAATTATGATTACAAAAGGAGTAGCACTATGATCTGGAAAAACCAGTTTCTTCACCTCACAAATGGCGATGTTTCAGCTGTTTATGGGGATAGTGCGCTCTTTTTTAAGTAAACTTCACATCTTGTATTCTTAAAATCACACAGAAAATGCACGTATCTCCCCATCAGAATTTTACTATATTTTGACAAGGAGATTTTTTTATGTCTGAGAAAAATACCAGAAAACAAATACGAACTTTATATCTTATGACCACGGTCGGCTATTTTCAGATTGCGGCGGCTTCGTGGGTTGCACTGCTCGCACTCCGTGGATTTTCGCTGCTGCAGATCGGGATGCTCGAAAGTATTTTCCATATCGTGAGCCTCTGCTTTGAACTCCCCTCCGGCGTTGTCGCCGATGTTTTCGGGCGACGGAAAACGCTGATTGCAAGTCAGATGGCCTCCCTGATTTCCGGTACGCTGATGATTTTTTCCACCGGCTTTGCTACAACGGCGCTTGCGCTTGGATGCAGTGCGCTCAGCTATAACCTTGCATCCGGCACACGGGAGGCACTTGCGTATGACAGTCTGAAGCAGAACGGGAACGAAGGATTTTATGCCCGTTTTTCTTCTACCGAAATGATGCTGTACCGTATCACCAATTCCACCGCAACGCTCTGCGCAGGCCTTGCCCTGTGGCTGGGATACCGGCGCGCGTATGCGATTGATCTCTTCTTCGGGCTGATTGCGCTTGGCATTTCATTCCGCCTTGCGGAAGTAAAAACGGACGCAACACCAGTTCATTATCCTGTTGGACAGGAAATCGTTTCGGTTGTGCAGGAAAGCTGGCAGTTTCTTGTCCGTGAGAAAAAAGCAAGAAATATTATGCTGGTGAACGCACTCATCGGTGCCGTTTCTACGCTGGTTCTCTTCTTTTTACAGGCGAAGCTGCCACTCACCGGCATGAACAGCGCGCTGCTTGGACCTGCCCTCTTCGTGATGGGACTCGGCGCGGCACTGGGATCGCGGATGACGGCATACTTTCACAAATACCGCTACCGCGCGATTCTGCTGTTTGGCACGATCAGTGTACTTTTCGCCTTTCTTATGAGCTTTACCGGACTGCCGGCCCTTATGGTCTTCGGCGGATTTGTCGGATCCTTTTCCGATGATTTTCTTGAAGTCCGGACCGATATTCTGCTCAATGACATGATCCCGTCCAGGCAGCGGGCGACGCTGATGTCGGTGAACTCGTTTGTCTTTTCCATGATTATGATCGTCCTTTCCACCGTATTTGGATGGATCATGTGATCGTCAAAAATTTACTTTCATTGAAAAACGCTCATCAGTTTTTTTGCTGATGAGCGTTTTTTTCAAAAAATGATCAAACACCGCCGCTCCCTGCCGGAACGCCGTCCGGGATCTGCGGAGGTGTGCTTCCCCCCTCCACATTCTCCACCACTTTTTCTTTCTTCAACCACTTCCAGACATCGCCATATACGCGGTACTTCTCTTTCTCGTTCAGTATTTCATGCCGCATTCCCGGATACAGCTTTCCTCTGACATTGCGGTACCCGATCAGCCGCATATGGTCGATGGATTTTTTAAAGCGCCGCACATTCACATAACACGGATCATCCCCGCCGGACAAAAACAGCACCGGCAGCTTCCGGTTTGTGCAATGCCATCCATGAAATCCATACGTCTCCTTCAGCAGATCATTCAGCGCAAAAAAAGCATCATCCGAAAACGTAAAGCCACAGAGCGGATTTTCTTCATACTCCCGCACCACCTCCGGGTCCGAACAGCACCAGGCGAACCGGCTCTTCTCATCCGCAAACCGCGCCGCAAACGATCCAAACGACATCGCCTCCAGAAGATTGCTCCGATGCCCATCCCCGAGCACCGCCGCTTCCGCGTGTCCTACAGCCGCCCCCAGCGGCCGCAGATAATTTTTGCTCGGCGAACCGCACACAATCAGCGCATCCAGCTCCTGGTCGTGTTCCTTCGCGTATGCGCGCACAACCAGGGATCCCATACTGTGTCCCATCAGAACAAACGGAAGATCCGGGTACTTCTTCTTTGCCCACTTCGTGACAAGAAACAGATCCTCCACAAGTCCTGCGCCGCCTGCGCCGTACATAAATCCGAGGTCCTGCTCCGACTTCACACTCTTTCCGTGCCCGCGGTGATCATGAATCACACACACTACACCGTGTTCCGCCATATATTCCATAAACGGCAGATACCGCTCCTTATACTCACTCATTCCATGGCTGAGCTGCAGAAGCGCCATCCGCTGTACGCCCTCCTCCGGCTCCACCACAAGCCCGTCAAGCACCAGTCCATCCACCTTCGACTGAATCGTAAAACCTCTTTGCATTGCACCTTCCCCTTTCTTCCAGAACGATGCCGAACTGCCCGAAATTCTAAACCTCCGTGTCCTCCGAAATTTCCGGCGGAACCGCAAACGACAATGTAATCCGATCGTAGCACTCCTCGCACAGATCAAACTCATGCTTTTCCAGGTCCTTCCCGGAAAAGTACCCCCACGTCGTGTCGACCGAGCAGATCCCCTCCAGCAGCATTCCATTCTGTATTTTCATGCTTTTTCCGCAGCAGTTACACACCGCCGCTTCCAGCTCATTTGTGTTTTTGTTGTATTTCCGCATTTTTCTTCCTCCCGTGTATCAAAAAACGTTTCTTTCTTCGTTCCTGACACAAAACAGAAATCAGATTCTCCTGTGTCCTGTCGATTGTAACACATCTTTCCCGCCATTCCTACTGGGAATGAAAGGAAAGTCCTGTGCGTTAAATGCGTATACAATAACAATTTCTCTCTACCTCTTCGGAACCGATTCATCCGTCCGGCTCATCAGCACCGCATCCTCCTTCGGAAGATCGTAGTACCCCTTCCTGAGGCCGTCCTGCACAAAGCCAAGACTCTCATACAGATTCCGCGCCGGCGTATTGCCGATGCGCACATCCAGATGAATGACGCGCACCTTTCTCTCCTGCATCCGACGGAACAGCTCTTCCATCAGTGCACGGCCGATGCCGCGCCGTCTCGCCTTTTCTGCCACGCAGACATTCGTAATCTCGCTCTCATCAAACGAAATCAGAATTCCGAGATATCCTAAAATTTCACCGTCCTCCTCTGCTACAAGAAACAGTGCGTCGTCACGGATCAGAAATGTAAAAAATCCGGTTTCTGTCCACGGAATCGAAAAGTTGGCCTCCTCAATCGGCATCACCTGCTCCAGATCATCGATCTGCATTTCACGGATTGTGATCATTCGCTTTTTTCTCCGTTCTCCTGTTTTTTCACCACATCGGCATGCTTCACAGATTCCCGCTCCGCTCTTTCACGCTCCGCCTGCGATTTTCTCAGGTATTCCGGCTCGTGCTCTTCTGCCGTCTGAATCTTACCTTCTTTATAATAAACCTCAGCCAGTGCTCCGACGGCTGCCGCTCTCTGGCGGTTGACGTGTGCCGGTGCAAAGGAAAACGGAATCGTCAGCAGTGCCTCTAATTTTTCCCGGTAAACCGCAACGCCGTCCCCGAGGAAAATCACTTCGTGGTCGAGGCAGTTCAGGCCCTCCGCCAGTGCCTCAATGCTCATCGTATCCTGTTCCCAGACCGTATCGAGACGATGATCCGTGTAGCAGTAAACTCCGGTATAGACCTGGTTTCTTCTCGCATCCATGATCGGGCAGACAAATTTGTCAGTATCCCAGATATTGTACGCGATTGCCGCCGTCGTTGGAATGGAAATCAGTGGTTTTTCAAGTGCCAGACCAAGTCCCTTGGCTGTTGCAGAACCGATGCGAAGACCGGTAAACGAGCCCGGACCTCCAGCAACTGCAATCGCATCGATCGTCGAAAGATCCAGCTCTGTCATGTTCGAGATTTCATCCAGCATCGGAAGCAGAGTCTGGGAATGTGTTTTTTTATAATTTACGGTGTATTCCGCAAGCAGTGTGTCATTTTCAACAACAGCCACCGAAGCCACCAGGCCGGAGCTGTCCAGTGCAAGTATTTTCATAATTTTTTGTTTCCTTTCCGATATTTCCTTCCTGTGCAACTCATTTTGGCAGTCTGCCGGAAACAGGAATCTTTACGATTTCCTTTTGTTTTTCCACCACATTCAGGATTTTTTTCTTTTATTCCACCGTAATTTTCCGGTAATCAAACCCTTTTTCGAGGTCTTTTTCTATCGTAATCGAAATCGCACCCTCCGGGATCAGCTCTTCAATCAGTTCTGCCCATTCGATCAGGCAGACACCCTCACCGAAAAAATAATCATCGTATCCGATTTCTTCCATTTCTTCTATATCACCGATCCGGTAAACATCGAAATGATAAAATGGCAGACGTCCTTCAGTATATTCCTGAATAATGGTAAATGTGGGACTGTTGACTGCCTCTGTGATGCCAAGTCCTTTTGCAAAGCCCTGCGTCAGAACGGTTTTTCCAACACCAAGGTCTCCGTTTAATGTATAAATCTGGCCAGGCTTCGCCGCTTTTCCCAGCTTTTCGCCAAGGGCAAGCGTCTCCGACGCAGAATTTGTTTCTATGATCATATGCTTTCTTCTCCTCTTTTTCTGCCTATCATTTTAACACAAACAAAAAGGTAATACAACCGCAGAACGAAACCGCTTTTCCTTGTGCTTTTCCTTGCTTTTTCTATCTGTTTTCGCTATACTATGTATCAGAGTTTCGCGGCCCAAAAACGTCCCACTCCTGTTTTTTCGGCCCGGAAAACGCGGTAAAACACGCTCTGCGCTTTTGTCCGCGTAAATCAAAAAGGAAAGAGATCAAAACTGTTATGCTGACTGTAATGAAATTTGGCGGAAGCTCCGTCGCAGATCTTGCGCACATCCGCAATGTAGCACAGCGCTGCATCGAAAAACAGCAGGCCGGAAGCCAGGTCGTTGTCGTTCTCTCCGCGATGGGAAAAACGACGGACGGACTGATTGCAACCGCAAAACAGATTACGGAAAAACCGTCCCGCCGCGAGATGGATATGCTTCTTGCCACCGGTGAACAGGTTTCCGTTTCCCTGATGGCCATAACCATGATTCAGATGGGCGTCAGTGCTGTTTCTTTAAATGCCTGGCAGGTACCGATGCACACGACCTCCGATTATCAGAACGCGCGCTTCAAACGGATCGACACCGAGCGCATCCGTAAAGAGCTGGATGACAACAAAATTGTCATTGTCACCGGCTTTCAGGGGATCAACAAATACGATGATATCACAACGCTCGGACGCGGCGGCTCCGATACGACTGCGGTTGCCCTCGCTGCAGAGCTGCACGCGGATGTCTGTGAAATCTACACGGATGTAGACGGCGTCTACACCGCAGATCCGCGGATTGTACCGAATGCGCGCAAAATGGAAGAGGTAACTTACGATGAAATGCTGGAGATGGCTTCGCTCGGCGCAAAAGTCCTTCACAGCAGATGCGTGGAAATCGCAAAAAAATACGGCGTGGAACTTCTGGTCTGCTCCAGTCTGAACCGGAATTCCGGAACGATGGTAAGGGAGAAAACCAAAATGGAAAAAATGTTAATCAGCGGCGTGGCTGCCGACAAAAATGTGGCAAAAATCCGTGTTGCAGGCCTTGGCAACGATCCGGAGAGCACGTTCCGCCTCTTAAATTTACTGGATCGGAACAATCTGAACATCGATGTCATGATCCAGTCACTCGGAAAGGACGGCACAAAGTCCGTTTCCTTTACCGTTGCAAAGCCGGATATGCTGCGCACGATCGATGTGCTGAACGACAATAAGGATTCGCTCGGCATCAAAAAGCTGGATTATGATGAGAACGTGGCAAAGATTTCCGTCATCGGAGCCGGTGTCCGCTCCCATTCGGGCGTGGCTGCCAAAATGTTCGGCGCGCTCGCCAATGCAGGAATCAATACCGAGATGATTACCACCTCAGAAATCCGCATCACTGCCCTGATCGACGAAGCATACGCAGATCAGGCAATGCGTGCGATCCATGAGACATTCCTGGAGCGTGTCTGAAAAAGGGGGTTGACCCCTTTGATACCAGATTGCTGCGTGCTTTGCACTCCAGCAATCATCAAAAACATTCGTAATCCGCCCATTTTTCTTCGAAAAATGGCTGCTTACGTCTTATCAAGAAATCGTTTAAAAATCAGGAGGAAAACAATGATGTCTAACCCAATCGTTACAATTACTATGGAAAACGGCGATGTGATGAAAGCAGAGCTTTACCCGGAAATCGCCCCGAACACCGTAAACAACTTCATCAGTCTGGTAAAAAAAGGCTTCTATGACGGCCTGATCTTCCACCGCGTCATCCCGGGATTCATGATCCAGGGCGGAGATCCTGCAGGCACAGGCGCCGGCGGCCCGGATTACTGCATCAAGGGTGAGTTCTCCCAGAACGGATTTGAGAACAACCTCGCACACACCCCAGGCGTTCTCTCCATGGCACGTACCATGTTCCCGGACAGCGCAGGAAGCCAGTTCTTCATCATGCACAAAGCTGCTCCGCATCTGGACGGCGCATACGCTGCTTTCGGAAAAGTAACAGAAGGCCTGGAAGTCGTAGATAAAATCGCATCTGTCAACACCGACTACAGCGACAAACCGCTGCAGCCGCAGAGAATGGCTACCGTTACCGTTGAGACCTTCGGCGTCGAGTATCCGGAACCGGAGAAATGCTAAGGATGAACGATGAACTGATGTTAGTTGAACCGTCGGAGGAATACTTCGCCGAGCTCGCCGCCTACCGGAACGATTTTCTGGAAAACAGCGATTCCATGGACGGCTGCGGACCGCTTCGCCGGTTTGATGATATGAAGGCGTATCTTGAAGATACCATGCGGTATACCAGAGAGGAGACTCTGCCGGAGGGCATGGTTCTCGCAACACAGTTTCTGTGCATCCGCAAATCAGACAACCGCCTTGTCGGCATGATTCAGGTGCGCCACTACCTGAACGATTTTCTGCGCACCTTTGGCGGCCATATCGGCTACTCCGTCCGCCCGTCGGAACGCAGAAAAGGCTATGCCTCCTGGATGCTGAAAAATGTGCAGCCGTACTGCAAAAGCCTCGGCCTTTCCGAAATTCTGGTCTGCTGCCTGGATACCAACGAGGGAAGCCGCAGAACGATCCTGAAAAATGGCGGCCGGTTCGACGGCACCGCTTATCGTGCCGATGAAAACAAAACACTGGAGCGTTACTGGATCACCCTGTGATTTTTAATCTTCCATTTCGCATAGCTCTGAATAGTTTCACAAATTTTTCTTGACATCCATGTCATTTCACTTTATAATTTGGAACTGCAAGCGAACAATTCTGTTCTTATGCAAAATATATGCCCCTGGTAAAAAACCGACGGACAGGCAGGGGTAGTTGCCGAGCGTGGTTAAGAGCCACATTATTGATTGCGTTAAAAGCGCAAATTTTATGAGTTGATTACTTTATAATCGATGCTCTACGACGAGCACATCATCTTATGAAACGGTCAATAAGAGTACGTGACTATATATTTCTGCATAGGAAAACAGGGAGAAGCCTGGATTTTTGTCCATCCCCTGAAGTTTGCACAATACGATCATGTATAAATTTCGATTTTTAGACAGATGATGCACGTCATCTGTCTTTTTTTCGTGCTTATAGCCAAAGATGAACCCAACACCATTTTCTGAAAAAGGAGAACCAAACAATGTCAAAAGTTATGATCATCGGATGCGGCGGTGTTGCATCCGTAGCCATTCACAAATGCTGCCAGAACAGTGAAGTATTTTCTGAAATTATGATTGCAAGCCGCACCCTTTCCAAGTGCGATGCTTTAAAAGAAAAGCTGGCTCCGACCACAAAAACCATTATCACAACAGCAAAGGTGGATGCCGACTGCACAGAAGAATTAATCGCCTTAATCAAACAGTATCAGCCGGATGCCGTATTAAATCTGGCTCTTCCTTATCAGGATCTTACCATTATGGATGCCTGCCTTGCATGTAAGGTTCCTTACATTGATACTGCAAACTACGAAGCAGAAAACACGGATGATCCGGCATGGCGTGCGATCTACGAAAAGAGATGCGAAGAGCTTGGCTTTTCTGCTTACTTTGATTACTCCTGGCAGTGGGCCTATATGGACCGTTTCAAGGAAGCCGGCATCACCGGTCTTCTCGGAACCGGCTTTGACCCTGGTGTCACCAGCGTTTTTGCAGCCTATGCACAGAAACACTATTTCGATGAAATTCACACGATTGATATTCTGGACTGCAACGGCGGCGATCATGGATATCCGTTTGCAACCAACTTCAATCCGGAAATCAACCTCCGCGAGGTATCCGCTCCCGGTTCTTACTGGGAAAACGGCCACTGGGTGGAAATTCCGCCAATGTCGATCAAACGGGAATATAACTTCGATGAGGTAGGCGAGAAGGATATGTACCTTCTTCACCATGAAGAAATTGAGGCTCTTGCCAAAAACATCCCGGGCGTAAAAAGAATCCGCTTTTTCATGACCTTCGGCCAGAGCTATCTGACCCATATGAAATGTCTGGAAAATGTAGGACTTCTCTCGACCACTCCGATTACCTTCAATGGACAGCAGATCGTACCGATCCAGTTTTTAAAAGAGCTTCTTCCGGATCCTTCCACTCTTGGTCCGCGCACCGTGGGTAAAACCAACATCGGCTGTATTTTTACCGGTATCAAGGATGGAAAAGAAAGAAGCATTTACATTTACAATGTCTGTGACCACCAGGAATGCTACCGGGAAGTAGAGTCTCAGGCGATTTCCTACACAACCGGCGTTCCGGCCATGATCGGAACCATGATGGTCGTGAACGGCCTCTGGAACAAGCCGGGTGTCTACACCACAGATGAATTCGATCCGGATCCGTACATGGAAGCACTCAACAAGTGGGGTCTTCCGTGGAAGGTCGTAGAAAATCCTGTTTTAGTAGATTAAGCCTATGTATAAGATAAACGAACTGCCAACTCCCTGTTTTGTCATTGATGAAGGCAAACTGGAAGAAAACTTAAAGATCCTGCACCAGGTAGAAGAACGCACCGGTGCAAAAATTCTGCTGGCTCAGAAATGCTTTTCCTGCTTTTCGGAATATCCGCTGATTGGAAAATATATCAGCGGAACAACTGCCAGCGGACTCTATGAGGCGCGGCTTGGAAAGGAAGAAATGGGGCTGGAGAATCATGTGTATTCTCCGGCCTACCGCCCGCAGGATATGGAAGAGCTCGCACAAATCTGCGATCACATTATTTTCAATTCAGAAAAGCAGCTCCGAACGTACCTCCCCGTACTTAAGGCTTCCGGAACCGCAAAAGCCGGACTTCGCATCAACCCGGAATGCTCCACGCAGGAAGGCCATGCGATTTACGATCCCTGTGCGCCCGGCTCCCGTATGGGCATCCGCGCCTGCGATTTTACAGATGAACTGGCCGATCTTGTGGACGGTCTTCATTTTCATACCCTCTGTGAACAGAATTCGGATGATCTGGAAACCACGCTGCGCGCCGTGGAAGAAAAATTCGGCAAGTGGCTTTTTAAAATGAACTGGCTTAACATGGGAGGCGGACATCATATCACCCGTGAGGATTACGATATCGAACGCCTGATTTCCTGTATCAACCATATGAAAGAAACGTATGGTCTTCAGATTTACCTGGAGCCCGGGGAAGCAGTTGCCTTAAACGCAGGCTACAATGTCACGGAAGTTCTCGATATTGTTGAAAATAACGGAAAAATTTTAATTCTTGACACTTCCGCTGCCTGCCATATGCCGGATGTGCTTGAGATGCCGTACCGCCCTCCGCTCAAAGGCAGCGGACTGCCTGGGGAAAAGCCTTATACCTACCGCCTTTCCTGCAATACCTGCCTGGCGGGCGACGTAATCGGCGAATATTCCTTCGATTCCCAAATCCGGATCGGTGACAGACTGTATTTTGAAGATATGGCGATTTATTCGATGGTAAAAACCAATACCTTTAACGGAATCCCACTCCCTTCCATCGCGGTGATGGACAAAGCTGGAAACTGCCGAATGATAAAGGAGTTTGGATATGAAGATTTCAAAAACCGATTGTCTTAGAACCCCAAAAGCCGATGGCTTTTACATGCCGGGCGAATTTGAGCCCCACGAAGGCACGCTGATGATCTGGCCGTGGCGTCCCGGTTCCTGGAATTACGGGGCAAAAGCGGCAAGAACGGCATTTGCAGAAATTGCAGAAGCAATTGCCGCTTATGAGCAGGTTTATCTTTTCGTCCGGCCACAGGATAAAGCATCGGCACAGGAACTGCTTTCCTCCGACCGGATTCATCTGATCGAAGCCCAAACGGAGGATGCCTGGGCAAGAGATACCGGCGCTACGTTTGTAATTAACGATCAGGGTGGGCGAAGAGGCATTCAATGGGAATTCAACGCCTGGGGCGGCCAGTATGACGGTCTGTACTCCCACTTTGAACATGACCGTGAGGTTCCGGAACGAATCTGCAGTTTTCTCGGAGATTCCTTCTATAATGCCCGCCCCTTTGTTCTGGAAGGCGGCTCCATCCATGTTGACGGGGAAGGAACCCTGCTTACGACCGAAGAATGTCTGCTGAGTCCGGGGCGCAATCCTTCTCTTACAAGAGCGGAAATTGAAGAAAAGCTGCGTCAGTATCTTTCGGTCGAGAAAATCATCTGGCTGCCTTTTGGTATTTACAACGATGAAACCAACGGCCATATCGATAATATGTGCTGCTTTGTAAAGCCAGGAGAAGTACTTCTTGCCTGGACAGAGGATGAAAACGATCCGCAGTATGCCAGAAGCAGGGCTGCTTTTGATCTTCTCTCCCATACCGTTGACGCAAAGGGCCGAAGCTTTGTGATTCACAAGCTGCCCATTCCGAAGCATCCCATCTGTATTACAGACGAAGATCTTCTCGGCTATGATTTTGAGGATGGCGAAGATCAGCGGGAAACCGGGGAACGCCTTGCCGCCAGCTATATCAATTTTTATCTTGCCAATCACTGTGTCCTTCTTCCCCGGTTCGGCGATGAAAACGATACCGTGGCTGCAGAAATTCTCGGAAAATGCTTTCCGGATCGACGGATCCTCCCTGTCGATGCACGCGTCATTCTGACCGGCGGAGGCAACATTCACTGTATTACCCAGCAGATTCCGGCAAAGAAAAGAGGAAACAAATTATGAGAAATATAAAAATTGCCGCACTGCAGTTTTCATGCTGCAGCCAGGTACAGGAAAATATAGACAAAGCAGAGACCATGGTCCGTGAAGCCGCTTCCAACGGTGCCAATCTCATCCTTCTTCCTGAATTATTTGAAAGACCGTATTTTTGTCAGGAAAAGCGATACGATTATTATGATTATGCCCTGCCTTTGACAGAAAATCCCGCCGTCCGGCGTTTTCAGGCCGTTGCCGGAGAACTTGGAGTCGTGATTCCGGTCAGCTTTTATGAAAGGGATGTTCAGCGCCTGTTCAACTCGGTTGCCATGATTGATGCAGACGGATCCATTCTTGGCGTTTACCGCAAGACTCATATCCCGGACGACCATTTTTATCAGGAAAAATTCTATTTCACTCCCGGGGATACGGGATTCAAGGTCTTTGAAACACGTTTCGGAGCCGTCGGCGTCGGCATCTGCTGGGATCAGTGGTTTCCGGAAACAGCACGATGCATGGCCGTTCAGGGTGCTGAAATCCTGCTCTATCCTACCGCTATCGGAAGTGAGCCGATCCTGAATGTAGACAGCAGCGGGCACTGGCGACGCGTCATGCAGGGACATGCGGCTGCAAATCTTGTTCCGGTTGCTGCTGCAAATCGGATTGGTACTGAAACCGTAATGCCCTGTGAAGAAAATGGCGGCCAGTCCTCTTCTCTTACTTTCTACGGTTCTTCCTTTATTGCCGATGCAACCGGTGAACTCGTGGCATCTGCCGGAAGAGATACCGAGGAAATCCTGTATGCTTCCTTTGATCTGGATAACCTGCGCGAAGAACGTTTTTCCTGGGGCCTTTTCCGTGACCGGCGGCCGGAAACCTACCGTATCATGACGAAACAGTAAAGCCCCGTCGCTTCCTACAGCGGTACGCTGCATCACATATTCTAACTACAAAGGAGAACCGCTATGCAATATGGAGTTTTATGTCTGCTGCCGCCTGCAGCGATGCTGATTTTTGCATTAAAAACAAAAAAATCTTTCGAAGCTCTGATTTTCGGAACCCTGGTTGCCTATCTCATCATGTATAAAGCGGCTTTTATCGAACCCTGGTGTGATCTTCTGCTTTCAGAAATCAGCAACGCAGATAACCAGTATATTCTTCTTCTCTGCGGACTGTTCGGAGGCTTCATTTTCCTGCTCCGCGAGGCAAAAGGAACACTTGGTTTTTCCAACCTGTTAAGCCGTTTCTGTAAAAATGAACGGATCACCATGATGATGTCGGTATTTCTCGGAATCATTATTTTTGTCGATGACTATCTCAACATCATGACCGTTGGAACCTGTATGAAGGATGTCTGTGACAAACGAAAAGTCCCAAGACAGGCGCTTGCCTATATCATTGACTCAACCGGTGCACCTGTCTGTGCACTGATTCCCTTTTCCACCTGGGTGGTCTTTTATTCCGGTGTTTTTATTCAGGAACCGGATATTCTCAACATGGGCTTTTCCACCGGTATGAGTGTTTACTTAAAAGTGCTTCCTTATATGTTTTATCCCATGGCTGCCCTTCTGGTTGTGATTCTGTTTGCCTGCAAACTAATGCCAAAGCTCGGAAAAATGAAAGCTGCCTATGCAGATCTGGAAAAGGAAGAGCAGACACCGGAGCATCCCAAAATGCACAATGCCCCTTCCGTCGACCTTGCCATGGCCGGAATGAGCGTTGATTACCCGCCCGAAAATACCAATACCGGAAATATACTGGATTTTCTGATCCCTATTGGCATTCTGATCGGTGTGACAGTAGCCACACAGGATATGATGCAGGCGATCATTCTTGCTCTTGCTTCCTGTATGATTCTTTATCTTCCACGGAAGAAAATGACCTTTACGCGGTACGTGGAACTGTTTTTTGCCGGCTTTGCAGATATTCTTCCGGTTCTCGCCATTCTTCTTGCATCCTTTATGATCAAGACTGCCTGCGGCGAAATGGGACTCTCGGAATACGTCATCAACCTGTGTGTTCCGTATATGAATGCCAAAACACTGGCAGCTATTATTTTTGTTGTCATTGCAGTTCTGACCTTTGTCACCAGCTCTTTCTGGGGAATTGAGGCCGTAGCCGTTTCCATCGTTGTTCCGCTTGCCATCGCCCTTGATGCTAATGTACTTCTGGCGCTTGGCGCTGTCGTATCCGGCGGTGTTTTCGGAAGCCATGCATGCTTCTATTCCGACGCAACGGTTCTTTCCTCCGCGACCTGCGAGATTGACAATATGTCACATGCCGTGTCGCAGTTTCCTTACGTCCTGATCAGTGCTGCTCTCGCCGTAGCAGGATTCTTAATCTGCGGAATTTTTGCTCTTTAAAAAGCACCCTTAAAATAAAAAAAGTCTTCGACGATCGGATTTTCCCAGATTCGTCGAAGGCTTTTTTTGTTTTTTTATTCTTTTACACTCAACCGCACCAGCGCACGCTGCAGCTTGGCTTCGGCAATACGGTATTCTTTGTCCGTCAGACCGCCGTTTGCCAGCGCCTGCTCGGCCCTGTGTTTGGCAGCCTCGGCGCGCTCTGCATCAATATCCTCTTCCCACTCCCAGGTCGTTGCCAGGACACGGCAGACCCCGTTCATCATGGAAAGCATTCCGCCGATGCAGGCGGCATTTCTTCTCGTTCCGTCCTCCAGCACAATATGCGCCTCGCCCATACCGAGTGCAGTGCAGTAATTGCAGTGCCCAGGCAGAATTGCCAGGTCGCCGCTGATGGTTCTGCAGACAACGCGCGCTACGTCACCCTCATAGAGAAGTCCGTCCGGCGTGCCGACACGTAAAGGAAATGTACTCATACGTCATTCCTCCTTTACTGATTCAGTGCTTTTGCTTTTTCAAATACCTCGTCGATGGTACCTGCAAACAGGAAGCAGCTCTCCGGAAGATCGTCGCACTCGCCGTCGAGGATCATGCGGAATCCGCGCAGGGTTTCTTTTAACGGCACGTATTTTCCTTCCATACCGGTAAACTGCTCCGCTACCGAGAAGCTCTGGGACAGGAAACGCTGTACCTTACGGGCACGGCTGACCGTCAGCTTATCCTCCTCGGACAGCTCGTCCATACCCATGATGGCGATGATATCCTGCAGCTCTTTGTATCTCTGCAGCACCTGCTGTACGGCACGCGCTACCTCATAATGCTCATGACCTACGATTTCCGGTGTCAGAATACGGCTGGTAGAATCAAGCGGATCAACGGCCGGATAAATACCCTGGCTGGAAATTTCACGGGAAAGTACCGTCGTGGCATCCAGATGGGTAAACGTTGTTGCCGGAGCCGGATCGGTCAGGTCATCGGCCGGCACGTAAACAGCCTGTACCGATGTGATGGAACCCTTTCTCGTAGAAGTAATACGCTCCTGCAGTGCGCCCATCTCGGTTGCCAGCGTCGGCTGGTATCCTACTGCGGACGGCATACGGCCAAGCAGAGCCGAAACCTCGGAACCTGCCTGCGTAAATCGGAAAATATTATCGATGAACAGCAGCACATCCTGATTTTTCACATCACGGAAATATTCTGCCATGGTAAGGCCGGAAAGTCCGACACGCATACGCGCTCCCGGCGGCTCGTTCATCTGTCCATAGACCAGTGCTGTCTTGTCGATAACACCGCTCTCTTTCATCTCGTTGTAAAGGTCATTTCCTTCACGGGTACGCTCTCCGACACCGGTGAAAACGGAAAGTCCGCCGTGTGCCGTTGCCACGTTGTGGATCAGCTCCATGATAAGGACTGTTTTTCCAACGCCGGCACCACCGAACAGACCGATTTTTCCGCCCTTGGCATACGGGCAGATCAGGTCAACGACCTTGATTCCGGTTTCGAGGATCTCCGTTGCCGGAACCTGTTCCTCATAGGACGGCGGATCGCGGTGGATCGGCCATTTTTCTGCTGTTTCCGGTGCCGGCTTATTGTCTACGGTCTCACCGAGCAGGTTGAACACGCGGCCTAAGCACTCCTCTCCGACCGGAACGGCGATCGGGCCGCCCGTGTCAACTGCTTTTGTTCCGCGGACAAGTCCGTCTGTGGACTTCATGGCAATGCAGCGGACCATGTTGTCGCCCGTCTGCTGCGCCACTTCCACAACCAGCTTCTCGCCGTGGTTGTCTATCTCGATGGCATTCAGAAGTGCCGGCAGCTCTCCTTCCGGAAAACGGATGTCCAGAACAGGACCCGTTACCTGCACAACCTCGCCAATGTGTTTTTCACTCATTTAACGACTTCTCCTCACTTTTCTTGTTTCCACTCTTACACGCCTTCCGCACCGCCGACGATCTCCGTGATCTCCTGCGTAATGCTTGCCTGACGGGCACGGTTGTAATACAGATTGAGCTGTTCAATCATCTCCTCTGCATTTCCCGTTGCCGCCTCCATTGCGGTACGGCGTGCCGCAAGCTCACTTGCCACACTCTCACAGATACCGCCGTAGATCAGGCCGCCTAAGTATTCCGGCACAATCGCTTCGAATACCTCGACACCGTTTGGCTCATACAGGATCAGATTTCGGATTTTTTTCGCTTCCGGATCCTCTCCGTCCTCTTTTGCAATGTCAATCAGAGGCAGGATCGGCACGGAAACCGGCATCTGCGACAGCATCGACACGAATTTTGTGTAACAAAGCTCCACATGTCCGAAGGTCCCTTTCCGGAACTCACGGCACAGCGCGCGCGCGATCTCAAAGCTGTCTGCCACGGAAAGATTTGCGATCTCGGCAAAGCTGTCCGTCAGAATGTCCAGCTTCCGGGATTTTGCATACTCCACTGCCTTTTTGCCGACCGGAACCACACAGATCTCTTTTCCTTTGGCATCTGCCTCAAAGCATCGGAACAGATTCGCGTTGTATCCGCCCGCAAGGCCGCGGTCTCCGGCAACCAGCACGTAGCAGCATTTCTCGTTTTTTGCCTCTTTTGCATAAATGGAATAAAATTCCGTGTTTCCTTTTGCAATATCCTGCAAAGTGCGGTACAGCTCCTGAAAATACGGACGGCAGGTATCAGCCCGCTCCTTCGCTTTTCGCAGCTTGGAGGACGCTACAAGTTCCATCGCCTTGGTAATCTGCATCGTGCTTTCGACACTTTTGATCCGCAGCTTTACGGCTTTCATGTTTGCAGCCATAGGCTCCTCCTTCTTTCCTTATTTTGCAGGTCTTGTATTGATAAAGTTTTCGGTGTACGATTCGAGCGCACTTTTCAGCTTCTCTTCGGTATCTGCCTCGAGTTTTCCGGTTGCGGAAATCTCCTGCATCACGGCAGCACCCTCTGCGTCGGTATCAAGCCAGGTATACAGTCCGTCCTCATAGGCGCGGACATCCTCAGCTGCAACCTTTGACAGAATTCCTTTCGTTACCGCATAAAGAATGGCCACCTGTTTTTCTACCGGAACCGGTGCATTCTGGTTCTGTTTTAATACTTCCACGATACGCACACCCTGCTCCAGACGCGCCTTTGTATCGGCATCCAGATCGGATCCGAACTGTGCAAAGCTTGCCAGCTCGCGGTACTGGGAATAGATCAGTTTCAGAGTTCCGGCTACCTTCTTCATCGCCTTAATCTGCGCATTTCCACCGACACGGGATACGGATACGCCAGGGTTTACCGCCGGCATAACGCCCGAGTGGAACAGCTCTGTCTCAAGGAAAATCTGTCCGTCTGTGATGGAGATAACGTTCGTCGGAATATAGGCGGAAATATCGCCCGCCTGGGTCTCAATGATCGGCAGGGCCGTCATGGATCCGCCGCCGTGTTCATCGTCCAGCTTTGCGGCACGCTCCAGAAGTCTGGAATGGAGATAGAAAACATCTCCCGGATAAGCCTCACGTCCCGGTGGACGGCGGATCAGCAGGGAGAGTGCACGGTATGCAACCGCGTGCTTACTTAAGTCATCATAAATGATCAGCACATCTTTTCCCTGATACATAAAGTACTCGCCCATGGCACAGCCGGAATACGGTACGATATACTGCAGCGGGCTTGCTTCGGATGCCGTCGCTGCCACGACGATGGTGTACGCCATTGCGCCGTTCTTCTCAAGATTTTCTACTAAGGACGCTACTGTCGAACGTTTCTGTCCAATGGCAACGTAGATACAGATCACATCCTTGCCTTTCTGGTTCAGAATGGTATCGGTTGCAATCGTTGTCTTTCCGGTCTGACGGTCTCCGATGATCAGCTCTCGCTGACCTCTTCCGATCGGAACCATGGAATCGATCGCTTTAATACCGGTCTGCAGCGGCTGATTAACACCTTTTCTCTCACAGATGCCCGGTGCCGGGCTTTCAATCGGACGGTACTCTGCTGCCGTAATCGGGCCTGCGCCGTCGATTGGCTGGCCGAGCGCGTTGACAACGCGTCCGATCATACCTTCTCCGACCGGAACCGAAACGACCTTTCCCGTTCTTTTTACAAGCTGTCCCTCGCTGATGTTCTCGCCGGAACCGAATAAAACGACAGATACGCTGTTTTCCTCGAGGTTCTGTGCCATTCCATAGCTTCCATCCTCAAACTCCAGCAGCTCGCCTGCCATACAGTTCGAAAGACCGCTGGCTCTCGCGATTCCGTCTCCGACCATCAGAACGGTGCCTGTCTCATCCTGCCGGATCGCATTTTCATAATATTTGATCTGGCTGCGGATGACCTTGGATATTTCTTCTGGTTTCAGTTGCATGTTTTCCTCCTACACCACTGTATCGCTGATTCTTCCGGAAAGCTCGGCCAAACGTCCCTTTACGGTTCCGTCAAACAGCTTTCCGTCGAGCTCCACGCGGACACCCGCCAGAACGGACGGATCGGTTTTCAGTTCCATCACGACCGTTTTTCCGCTCATTGTTTCCAGTTTTTTCTTCAGAAGCTCTTCCTGTTCCTTCGACAGGGATGCTGCGCTCGTCACAACTGCCTCAGCAATATTGTGGGCTGCGTAGTATCTGCGCTGGAATGCTTCCTGGCATCCGCCGAATTCACGGAGAAGATTTTTTTCACACAGCAGTTTGATAAAATTGACCAAATACGGTTCCGCCTGGCTGCCAAATGCCGCGTCGATCAGCCCGATCCGCTCTTTTCGCGGAATCGAAGGCTCCGATAAAAGGCGCGGATACTCCGGGTTTTCCCGGAACAGAGCTCGGATCTCCTTCATCTCGGAAAGGATTTCCTCTTCGAGATGCTCCTCTGCGGCCAGCTCATACAGGCTCCCACCGTATACTCTGGCAGTTTCTGTCATGATGCTTCACCTACATTCGATATAAATTCATCTATCAGCTTCTCATGGTCTTTTTCATTAATCTCACGTTCAATGACCTTTCCGGCAATATCCATGGCAATGCCGCCGATCTCGCCTTTGACTTCATTGACCGCTTTCTTTTTCTCCTGGGCAATCTCTTTTTCTGCCTTGTTTTTCAGGGCAGCCGCCTGTTCGGAAGCCTCTTTTACGATTTTCTCGCTCTGCAGCGTTGCTGTCTTTCTGGCGCTTTCGAGAATCTCGTTGGCCTTTGCCTTGGCCTCCTGCATATTCTGCTCATATTCCTCTTTGATGGCGTTGGCTTCTTTTTTTGCCGCCTCTGCGTCTGTAATCTCCGCATCGGCTGCCGCACGCCGTTTTTCCAGCATTTCATTGATCGGTTTGAAAAGGAACCGTTTGATCAGATACATCTGGATGAAGAGGTTGCAGATCTGTGCGATAAAAGTCCAGGGGACAATTCCTACCAGTTCCTGAACCTGCATAGTTTCCTTCCTCCTAGCAATCATTTACTCCTTGCAACTATTTCAGAAAGTTCATGAACATTCCCGGTGCTACGAAGATCAGAAGCAGGCCGGTTACGAAACCGTAAATACCTGTGGTCTCTGCGATCGCACAGCCAAGAAGCATCGTACTTGTTACATCACCTTTGCATTCCGGCTGACGTCCGATTGCCTCAAGTGCCTTTGCTACGGCGTTACCTTCACCGATACCAGGTCCGATACCTGCGATCAGGGAGCATCCTGCGCCGATTGCGCATCCTGCGAGAGCGATACCTTTTGCTAAAATCTGAAAATCCATCTTGTTTTCCTCCTGTATTTTCTTTTTGTAAACCTCATTTTTTAATCTCTTTAGCCTTCCTCTGCTGCATTCGCAATGTACATGACAGTCAGCATACAGAAAATAAAGGCCTGCATCACGCCGGAGAACCAGTCAAAATAGACCGACAGAACAGCCGGGACACCGACGTCCAGAATCGGGATCTGTGAAAGGGTTCTTCCGAGCACGCCGGGAAGCAGTCCCAGCAGCTTTCCACTTGCCAGTGCCAGCGATCCGTAGATCAGGGCATTGATGACAACGCCGGAAAGAATGTTTCCAAAGTGACGGCACGCCATACTGATCGGCGTTGCGAGCTCCGACAAAACGTTAAACGGTGTCATAACCGCAATCGGAGTCGTGAAGCCCTTCAGATATCCGCCAAAACCGTTGGTTTTGATCTTCTGTGTGGTGATCATGATGAAAACCACAACAGCCCAGGCCGCCTCAGTGGAAAGATCTGCTGTCGGACTTCGAAGTCCGATCAGGCTGATCAGGTTCGAGACAACGCTGGTCGCGAAAAGCGCCGACACAAAAGGAATCAGATAGCGGAATTTTTCTCCCATGTTGCCGATAACAAATTTGTTTGCGGTTTCCACAATCATTTCTGCCACCGCCTGGCGTTTGGAGATGTTCCGTATCTTCAAATCTCTTGTGAGCCAGATGCAAAGTCCGGTAATGAGTGCCATTACAATCCAGCTTACCACCAGCGTTTCGCTGATCTGAATTTTCCCGAGCAGCGGAAAATCGATCGGGATCGTAAAAAAGACTTTTGCACCGGAGATATCAACCTCCATTCTCTTTTCTCACCTCCTCTGTATGAGATAAAATAAAAAATTTGAACCTTTTGTCAAAGCGGATCTTCACAATCCGCTTCGCTGCTTGCTCATAACCGAATCGCTGCTTCGCTGTTTCGGTTTCAAAACGCCGTCCCGTCTTTGCGGCTTTCGCCAAAGATCAGGTTCAGCGCTTTATGCTGTTTTTTATGCCCTTCAGCTTGATGGCCGTTCCCGGAATTAAAAGCGGCAGGATTCCTGCGGCAAACTGAAAGCATGGAAGCACAATCGCCAGAATTGCCCAGAGCATCTGCATCAGGTTTCTCTGCGAATAGCTTGCCTGCATCCGCCGTTTTGCTCCCGCCTCGTCTGTCTCGGACACTGCTTTTTGTACTGCCATGCCCATCAGGAAAAAGTTCAGCACCGCAACGGCACCGCCTCCGATTCCCCCGAGGATCACCCGATAGTCAAATGGGATTTTTTCCGGCCAGATCAGGTGCAGGATCAGAAACCCGACCCACATCACAACCACGCCGACAACAGTATAGATGGCAACATTTTTCGTCTCCTTTTTTACGGCCGGCTGGACCTTGTCTCCGAAATTGCTCATATCGCCTTGTTTCCTTTCTAAGGGATTTTCCCCTTAAAATCAGTCTGAAATCTTTTCTCTGCCACTTGATCTTCGTCAACTGTGAAAACTTTTTCAGACACGTTCTAAATATGTCGGTTGAAAGACACCCGCTTTTTCTTCTTTTTTCCGTCCGGCTCCGTCTCGATACGTTTCTGATGCCGCAGAACGCTCTGCCCGAATTTCCAGGCTGTCACGGCACCGCCTCCGATCCCAAAGAAAAAGCCGAGCAGATAAATCCATGTTCCAACCGAAAAGCGGTCGCAAAGCCACCAGCAAAGTGCCAGACAAAGAAAAAGAGGCGTCACAAGGGACAGTCCGAATTGTGTCAACATTGTGAGATTGGTAATCATCCCCGTCCACTTCTTCATATCCTGTCCCTTTCTGCCGCCTCTTTTTTGTCAGACTTTCGGGTCTGTGTTCTGTCTTCCATTTTTGTAACCGCTTAGTCAGATTGTACCATAAACGTTTTCATAAGACAAATGAATTTGTATATTTTCCAAATTATTTGTTTTTATTTATATTCTTTTCATAATAATTGGAACAATTTTCTCATTTTGTCCCATTGCAAAATTGTAGCGTTCACCTCGCTTCTTATTTTTTGAAAAAAACTGCGGTTTTATTCCACACATACTGCCGTTTTTTCTTTCCAACCGGAAAGCTGATAGCTTACCTCATAGTGTCCCGGCTCCAGCAGGTATCTACCGTTTTCTTCTGATCCGAGCACTTCTGCAACCGCTTCTTTTTCACTTTTGGCAACCATTGGAAGTACGGCCTCTGCGGTACAGTCGAACGGAACATCCATGGTGATGGTCACGTGCTCTTTGTCGGAAAGCTCCCAGCGAATGCTGTACATTCCCGATGCAGAATCATATTTTGCCTCTGCATACCTCAAATCCCAGTTCAGCGTCGGTGCAAACTGTACGGTCCTGACACCCGGATGGGATTCCATCGTGTTGATGCCGGCAACGTGACGGAACATCCATTCCTGGATGGAGCCGTAAGCATAATGGTTCATACTGTTCATACTGATGCCGGAAATCGTACCGTCCGCAAGAAGGGAATTCCAGCGTTCCCAGACGGTAGTTGCACCAAGCTTAACCTCATAAAGCCAACCCGGAAATTCCTCGTTCAGCAACAGTTCGTAGGCAAGATCATTCATGCCGTTGTCGGTGAGCACATTGTTCAGCAATGGTGTTCCGACAAATCCCGTCTTCAGTTTGTGGTTACTCTGCTCAAACAGCTTCAGAAGCTGCCGTTTTGTCAGCTCTTCGTTCTTTGACAGATGGTATTTCAGCGTCAGCAGCAGCGCCGTCTGTGTTTTGATGCAGCAGCGGCCTGTTGCGCTGTAATATTCTTCCTGTACCACAGCAAACTGCTCCTCGGACAGCTTCTGATACTTCTCCTGCTCCTCGCGGTATCCCAGCACACCGGCCGCTTTTCCCACGATTCCTGCGCTGATCGCATAATACAGGTTTGCAATAAACTCCTCGTCCGTTGCACCCATGACCTGCTCCGCGCCCTGTACCGGATTGTCCAGTGCCAGCCAGTCGCCAAAGTGGAATACATATCTCCAGCCATGGTTGTCCCCATCCACTTTCGTGATGTAGTCCACCCACGATTTCATGCTCACAAACTGATCTTCCAGAATGCTCTTGTCCCCGTAAAACAGATACAGATTCCACGGAATGATGCACGCCGCATCGCCCCAGACACACGCTGCATCCTCGACGCCGCACGACGGCACCACGTGCGGCACCTTTCCGCCGAGCACGCTCTGCTCTTTTGCCATGTCGTACAGGTATTTTGCATAGAATGCATACGTATCTTCGAGATACATTGCCGTCGGCGAGAATACCTGCGCATCTCCCGTCCATCCCATACGCTCGTCACGCTGCGGGCAGTCGGTTGGAACATCTACAAAATTGCACTTTAAGCCCCAGCGCACATTGCTGATGAGCTGATTGACCAAATCACTTCCTGTTTTCATCCAGCCTGTCGCTGTGATGTTGCTGTAATAAGAAAGACCCGTGAAATCCTCTTTTTTCAGATCCGGAATGCCTTCGATCTTCACGTAACGGTAGCCGTAGAACGTAAAATGCGGCACAAGATCCATTTCGGTTCCATCGGAAATATAGATGTATTCGGATTTTGCACTCCGCAGATTGTCATTGTAGAAATTGCCGCGCTGCAAAATCTCACCTGTCTGAACATGAATTTTGGTTCCTGCCGGCACGTTGACATGCAGCTTGAAAATTCCCGTAAACTCCTGCCCCATATCGAAGACCAGCTCGCCGGCCGGAGTATGAAGCAGTTCTTTAGGTTCAAACGTCTCATGAATCGTCACCGGAAGGCTCATGCGTTCCGTCAGTTCTCCTTTTGGTGCCTCACAAAAAACCGCCTTCTCCAATGGCAGTTCCGACAGCGTGTCGTCCCGGTGCTCACCGTCGTAAAGATTCGAGAATGCAATTTTACTGCGCCGCACCTGCCACGATTCATCCGTGCCAATCACCTCTTCCGAACCGTCCGCATACGTCAGATGCAGCTCCGCAATCAGCTTCCACTCATTGCCGTAAAATCCCTTGTCCTCAAACGCACTGAATCCAAACCGCGCCTTGTACCAGCCGTTTCCAAGCAGCACACGGAGCATTCCCTGTTTTGAAACCTCCTCTGTCACATCATACGTCTGATACTGTACCCATTCATTGTAATCATTGCTGTACGGCGTCAGGTACTCATCCCCGACACGCTTCTCATCCACATACACCTCATACAGTCCAAGTCCGCAGACATACAGCCTGGCCTTCGCTACCTCTTTTGCCGGAACAATTTCTTTTTCAAAATATGGATGACGGTTCTCCTTACTGTCACAGGAAATCCATTTTCCTGTCCATGCTTCATTCCGTTTTCCGGTCTCAAAAAACTGTACTTCACTCACCGCCGTCTCCCCGGCATCACTGCCCGCTTCCACGTTCCAGTAATACCGCGTTCTCGGCTCCAGATCCAGCTTCACCGGATAGAAAAGACTGCTCGCCTTATCATCCTCTCCGGAATCAAACAGCAGATGCTCCATCGCTGCATCCGATGCTACACGGATTCTCGCATAGCTCTGTTTTTTTCCTTCCGCGTCTTTCACTTTCCAGGAAAAGACCGTTCTCTCCATCCGGAACCCCATTGGATTTTCCAGATGATTCACCTGTGCGTGATAAATTTTCATTTCAATGTCCTCCTCCATCTTATTTTTGAAAATTCCCCCATTTTTTCTCATTTTATCATGATCCCTTTCGAGAAAAAAGGTTCTGTTTTGCAGGAAAAAACATCTTTATTTGCACCATTTCCTGCCCACCAGACATCTCCCCGGATTGCCAGAAAGTATGGGACATTTTCCCTTTTTCGGGCTACACCGAAACTAATAAGAGCCTGTGCTTTCCTTTCCCCTCCGCCGCAGTGCGATCCTGCCCGGAGGGCTTTTTACTTTACAGGAAAATTCAACGAAGTTTCCTGTAAAGTAAAAAAATGCCGGATTCTTTGAACCGCCCCAAGAAATCAGATTTTTTAGATCTAACTTTTTAGGACGGTTCATCCGACATTTTTCCGGAATTTTCCGGCTCTATCTTCAGTTTCTATCTTCAGTTCAGCAATTCATCCGCCAGCGTTCTCTTCGGCACATAGTGCACATCATTTTCATCCCGGTAATAATTCGTATTCCCACCCTCCGGCACATCTACCAGATGAATCTCCTCCGCCGGTTTTCCAAACGCCACAATCAAAAGCGGCCGGATCTCCTCAGGCAGTCCAAGCACTTCCATCACCTCGCCCGCCTGAAAATTCCCGATCATGCAGCCGCCAAGCCCCTGCTCCACAGCCGCAAGCAGCATCGTCTGCGCCACAATCCCGACATCCTTCTGATACCGGTTCAGATTCTCATCAATCCCCTTATCCTGACAGATCACAACAAAGCCCGTCGGCCGTTTCCCCGGATGCGGCAAAACCATCTCCGGCAGCGCCCGCGCCCACTTCGTCAGTCCCTGCACCTTCTCCACATCTTCCGGCTCCCACGCCAGAAAATACTTCAACGGCTGCTTATTCACACTCGAAGGACAAAGCCGCGCGCAATCCACAAACCCTTCCAACGTCTCCCGCGAAATCCTCACCGACTCATCAAAACCACGATAACTCCTGTTTTTTAATACCAGATCCTTTAACATCATTCTTCATCCTCCTGTCTTAACTTTTCTTTCTATCTCCCACTCTACCACACCTCCCACCCCCTATCAATCACCTTTTTCTCATTTTCCCTCTTGACATACTTTGATATTCAAAGTATTATATATCTAGTTTTCAAAACCATATAGTAAGGTTTTTAACATTACATTTTTACCAATACCAGATCCCGTGCCCGCCGCCGTGTCGGGGATGTTCCTCCAGGATGGCGCATTTGCAGGATGCCTGCAAACTCTTAGGCTATGGAATTTTGCGTTGCTTGAAAAAACGGCACTGTCTGAGCGCAGCGAGTTCGCCGTTTTTTCAAGCGCCCTTAGCAAAATCCCAAAGCCTTAGAGTTTCCTGGCCTCCGAAACCGCGCCATCCTGGAGGAACATCCCCGGCGCGGCGGCGGGCACGGGATCGTCCATTTATCAAAAAGGAGAATTCATATGTTACCAAATTTAAAAATAGGAAATCTCACCGCCAAATACCCCATCATCCAAGGCGGAATGGGTGTCGGCATCAGCCTCTCATCCCTCGCCGGTGCCGTTGCCAAAGCAGGCGGAATCGGCATCATCTCCGCTGCCCAGCCCGGCTGGCGCGATCCGGAATTCGCGCGTGATCCCTTAAGTGCCAATCTCCGCGCACTCGCCTTCCACATCCGCCGCGCCAAAGAAATTTCAAACGGCGGCATCATCGGCGTCAATATCATGTGCGCCCTGACCCACTACGAGGAATACGTCCGCTGCTGTATCGAAAACGGAGCCGATCTCATCATCTCCGGGGCCGGTCTCCCGACTGATCTGCCAAAATACACAGCGGGAAGCTCCATCAAGCTCGCCCCTATCGTTTCCCCTCCCCGGACTGCCAAGGTTCTTCTGAAGCTTTGGGACAATCACTATCACCGCGTCCCTGATCTCGTTGTCATCGAAGGTCCTGCAGCCGGAGGCCATCTCGGCTATTCCGCCGAAACCGTAGAAGAAACAGCACGACGCGGCTACGATGACGAAATCCGGGAAATTCTGCAGATTGTACATTGCTACGAAGAAAAATATGCCTGTACCATCCCCGTCGTCTTTGCCGGAGGCGTCTACACCCATGAGGATATCCTTCACTACCTGTCGCTTGGCTGCGCAGGCGTCCAGATGGCTACCCGTTTCGTTGTCACGGAAGAATGCGATGCCGATCCCCGCTACAAACAGGCATACCTGAATGCAAAAAAAGAAGATATCACGATCATGCACAGTCCGGTCGGCATGCCGGGCCGCGCAATCCGCAATCCGTTTCTGACGGAGCGCGAACAGGAACGGGAAAAAATCTCACACTGCTACCAGTGCCTCAAAAAATGCGACAAAGCCTCCATTCCCTACTGTATTACCACTGCCCTGGCCCGCGCTGCCGATGGCGATACCGACAACGCTCTTCTTTTCTGCGGGGAAAACGCATGGCGTCTCGATCACATGACCACCGTGCCGGAGCTGATGGCGGAACTGGTCGGGGAATACCTGCCGGACAGCAAAAAATAAAAAATTTAGTAGTGACTTTCCTTCCCAATAATGTTACAATCTTCTTTATGGTGTCAGCATAAAAAATCTTCAAGAACTGACCATAAACCCAAAATTTTTGTAACACACAAAAGGAAGGAACTCTATGAACAAACACAACAAATCCCGCAGCTCGTTTTCCGGCAAAATCGGTTACGTGCTGGCTGCAGCAGGCGCTTCCGTCGGACTTGGAAATATCTGGCGTTTTCCCTACCTCGCAGCAAAATACGGCGGAGGAATTTTCCTCCTCATTTATATCCTGCTGGCGCTCACCTTCGGCTACTCCATGATCGTTGCCGAGTCCGCCATCGGACGCATGACACGAAAAAGCCCGGTCGGCGCTTTCCAGTCGTTCGGCAAATCGAAATGGCTTTCCGCCGGGGGCTGGATCAACGCCATTATCCCGATTCTGATCGTTCCATACTACTCTGTCATCGGAGGATGGGTCATCAAATATCTGATCGAATACGTGAAGGGCAACAGTACCCTGCTCGCAGAGGACGGCTATTTTTCCGGCTTCATCTCAAACGGAGTTTCCACAGAGCTCTGTTTTGCCGTTTTCTGCCTTATTACGGTCGCCATCATCTACGCCGGTGTGCGAAACGGCATTGAACGCGTTTCCAAGGTGATGATGCCGATTCTGATCGTCCTTTCCGTTATCATTGCCGTTTATTCCGTAACAAGACCGGGCGCACTGGCAGGCGTGAAGTATTTCCTTGTTCCGAACCTCAAAAACTTTTCATGGATGTCCGTTGTTGCCGCCATGGGACAGATGTTCTACTCCCTCTCGATTGCGATGGGTATTCTGATCACCTTTGGCTCCTACATGAAAAAAGACACCTCGATCGAGGATTCCACACGCAACGTCGAAATCTTTGACACTGCCATTGCGATCATGGCAGGCCTGATGATCATTCCTGCCGTCTTTGCCTTCTCCGGCGGAAATCCGGATACCCTGCAGGCAGGACCTTCCCTGATGTTTATCACCATCCCGAAGGTATTCGCCAATATGGGCTTTGGCACTGTGATCGGTATTCTGTTTTTCCTTCTGGTGCTGTTTGCCGCACTGACCAGCTCCATCGCACTGACAGAAAGCGCCGTTTCCACCTTTGAGGATGAGCTCGGCTGGGGCCGTAAAAAATCGACCGTTCTGATCGGCGTTATCATGATTGCGCTCGGAACGCTCTCCTGCCTTGGCTACGGACCGCTTTCCTCCGTCACCATTCTTGGCATGCAGTTCCTGGATTTCTTCGACTTCCTGACGAACTCCGTGATGATGCCAATTGCTGCCATTGCCACCTGTCTTCTCGTTTCGAGAGTCATCGGTGTGGCAAAAATCGAGGAAGAAATCATCCACGGTGAGAGCCGCTTCCGCAGAAAGAAAATCTTTCTTGTCATGATCCAGTATCTCTGCCCGGTGTTTGCACTGATCATTCTGTTCAGTTCCGTGGCAAATGCATTCGGCTGGATCACCATGTAATGAATCTGTAAACGATGAAAAAAGATTGTTTTCGAAACACGATCACGATTTCGAAAACAATCTTTTTTTATCCAAATCTGTCACACCAGCATCAGGAATCCGTCAGCAGCAGAATATCTTCCTCCTTCAGATACAGCTCCTTTGGAATCCCCATTTCCGGGCTCCAGTCTGTTTTTGCGATCTTCCACTGCAGCCAGCTGCATTCGGCATTCTTCCGGAACGAAATGTTCCATTCAAACGGATCTTCCCAGATTTCGGATTCGTTGACCGGAAATACATTTTCCTCACCCGGCCTTTCTACTGTGGCCAGAAAATGTGCCCGGATGCCGACTGCGCGGATATCGTCTGCAATTTCCCGCTCCTTTACGTGCAGCGTTACGCCCCAGTCCACGGCCCGCAGCGTGTGCGCATCCACCCGCTCGGCCGCCGAAATGTTCTTGCAGCCCGACAAAATTGCCGCTGTGCGCGTCTTCGGATTCTGGAAAAATTCCTTCAGCGGTTCCATGACTTCCATCTTTCCCCGGTTCATACAGCTGACCGTATCGCAGAGGCGGTACACCTCATCGCGGTTGTGTGATACGAAGATGACCGGTTTTCCGGCCTCCTTCAGATGTTTGTACATCTCCTGCTCCAACTGCCATTTCAGATAGGTATCGAGCGCTGAAAACGGCTCGTCGAGCAGAATCAGCTCCGGCTCTGCTGCGAGCATCCGTGCCATCGCGACGCGCTGTTTCTGTCCGCCGGAAAGCTGTCCCGGGATCTTTTTCTCCAGCCCTTCCAGCTGAAACTGGCGGATTAACGATTCCGTCCGGCTCCGGTCCGGCCGTTTTCCCATGCCTGCCTCAATATTCTGCACAACATTCATATGCGGAAACAGGGCGTAATCCTGGAACATATAACCGACTTTCCGCTTCTGCGGCGGCAGATTGATTTTTTTCTCCGAATCAAACAGCACCTTGCCGTCAAGGACAATCCGCCCTTCATCCGGCTTTTCGATTCCGGCGATGCACTTTAAGGTCATGCTTTTTCCACAGCCCGACGCGCCGAGAATCGCAAAAATCTCCCGCTCCGCCCGGAACTGCATATGCATAAAAAATCCGTCCAGCTTTTTCGTAATATCTACTTCAAGCGCCATGATTTATCCTCTCTACCACTGTTTCTGATTTTTCTTTCTCCGGTTGCCGAGAAGGTTCATCGCTGTCATCGTAAGGAATCCGACGAGCAGTACGACAACAGACCAAAAACCCGCCGTTTTATAATCCCCGTCCTGAATCACCATTGCGATTTTCTGGGAAACGGTACCCGTCTTTCCCGGAATATTTCCGGCCAGCATCGACGTCGCACCGTACTCACCGAGCGCCCTTGCAAATGCCAGTACCGTACCGGAGAGCACGCCGGGACCTGCCGATGGGATGACCACTTTCCAGAAAATCTTCCACTCCGACATACCAAGCGTCCGCGCCGCATAGATCAGGTTCGTATCCACCTGCTCAAATGCCGCTCTCGTATTGCGGTACATCAGCGGAAACGCGATGATCGTTGCCGCCAGAATACAGCCAAGCCATGTCTGTACTGCCTTGATACTGAAATTCTCATACAGTGCAGCACCAAACGGACGGCGGAGGCTGAAAATCAGAAGCAGGAAAAAGCCTGCAACGGTCGGCGGCAGAATCATCGGAAGTGTCAGAAAGCCGTCAATCACCGCACGCGCGCCGGGACGCAGCTTCATCACCGCACGCGCGGCAAAAATACCAAAGAAAAAGGACAGAATCGTCGCCACAATACCGGTCTTGATCGAAATGACAAGCGGGCTCCAGTCCAGTAACTGTAAAAAATCCAGTATTTCCTGCATAACATTTCCTTTCTATCCACGGCAGCCCTGCATACCTGCATCACGCATCCTGCCCGGATTTTCTCTGATGCAAAACCACCGTCCGTAGAAACGAAATCTTTCTTTTTCGGACGGTGATTCCAAATCCCTGCTGTTTTTTGTGGGATCTTCTTTTTATTCTACCTCTGTATCAAAGTAATAATTCCGGAAGATGGCGGCTGCCTCATCAGAAGTCAGAAACTCTACAAAGTCTTTCGCTGCTGCCTGCTCGGTCTCATCTGCCTCTTTGTTGACAACCTGTGCTGTCGGGTAGATGACATTTCCGGTCAGATCGTACGGAACGACCTGCAGAACCTTCAGACGGTCCTCCAGACCGTAGGTATCGGAATAATAAACCGTACCAACCTCGTTGGATCCCTCTGCAACTGCGGAAGTAACGGCTCCTACGTTTGCACACTCATTGATTTCCACGCCGCCGAGCGCTTCGGAAACCTGCTGGGTTGTGATAGCCGATACGTCGTCTGCTTTCTCCAGAATGCCTGCATTGACCAGTGCTTCTCTTGTGTATTTTCCAACCGGAACGGAACCGTCTGCCAGTGCGATGCTGGATGCCTTGTTCAGATCCTCCAGGCCCGTAACTTCTGTATTGTTTCCCTCATAGGTTACAACGCAGACCTGATTGTTTACGATGTTGTGACGGGTTCCCTCAACCAGGAGATTCTCACCCTCAAGCTGATCCATCTGTTTTGCTGCTGCGGAGAAGAATACGTCGCAGGATGCACCCTCTTCGATTTGTGTCATCAGGGTTCCTGAGCTGTCATAGCTTCCAACCAGTTTGACATTCGGCTGGGTCTTATTGTACTCGATGATCAGCATCTCCATTACGGAGTTCAGGCTCTTTGCGGCAAATACGGTGACGGTGGTATCGTCAAATACTTCGCCGTCTGCTGTGCTCTTGGCGCTGGATGCGCTCTCTGCTTCCGAAGAAGCGCTGGATGCAGATGTGCTCTCTGCCTTGGAGCTGCTCTTACTGGAAGAATCTGTGGAATTGGAAAATCCGCATGCGGCAAGAGAAAGTGCCATAGCTGCCATCAGAAGAATGGATACGGTTTTCGTTTTCATGATAATTGACTCCTCATTTTGTATATTTACGTATGAAGCGCCGGATGTGCACCTTTTCGTTTTCCGGTTTTTGCTGACCGGATCTGAATGAGCTGTGCGGCAATGCTGATTGCAATCTCCGCCGGCGTCTCGCTTCCGATCTCGATTCCGATCGGGGCATAGACACTGTCGAGCTGTTCTCCGGTAAAACCCTGCGCTTCCAGTTTTTCGCGCACATACTTTGTCTTTCTGCGGCTTCCCACCACACCGATGTACGACGCGCCGGTGCGAAGCGCAAACGCCTCGGCATCCGCATCGCACCGGTGGCCGCGTGTCACAATCACGAGATAATCATTTTTCCGGATCGAAAGAATCTCGTCCAGTTTCGTAAAATCCACCAGCATGGTCTGCCCGGCGTCCGGGAACAATGCTTTGTCCACATATTCCTCCCGGTCATCGAGTACGATACAGCAGAAATCCAGATGATGCAGCACCGGAACGAGTTCCTGGGCCAGATGGCCGCCGCCGAACAGATAAACCTTTCCGTCGTAGCAGAATTCCTCGGCGTAATACGTTTTCCCGTCCAGTTCCAGAATCCGGCAGTGGCCCGCTTTTTCCTGTGCCGCCGGAAGCATTTCCCACGCTTCTTTTTCCAGCACGCGGATGCCGGTTCCGTCCAGCGCAAAAAAAATCCAGTAACTGCGGTACTGCTCCTGCGCCGCAAGTGCCTGCGCCAGACTTTCTGCTTCGCCGTGCGCTCCATTCATAAAATAGAAGCACACCTTCACTCTGCCGCCGCAGACCATGCCAAGCCCCTTCCCCTCTCCGGTTCCGAGATCGTATTCTCTGTATTCACTTTTCTTCTCCTGCACCAGCTCCTGCGCATGCAGAACCGCCTGATATTCCAGGTTTCCGCCGCCGATAGTTCCGAAAATCCGTCCTTCCCGGCCGACCAGCATATAGGCGCCCGTCGTGCGCGGAATGGAGCCGTCCCCTTCGGTGATAAAGGCAAGAACCGTGTCCTGTCCCTCTTCCAGCTGTGCAAGCAGTTTCCGGTAAAGTTCGTCCATGTTTCCTCTCCTTGTGTCTGATCGCTGGTCTACTTTTCCGTCACCAGTTCGATGGTGTCACCCTTTTGAATCGTGCCGCCGCGCAGCACCACCGCGAAAACGCCCTCCCGCGGCATGATGCATTCACCCATGCGTTTGAAAATCTCGCAGTGGCTGTGGCACTCCTTTCCGATCTGCGTCATCTCAAGCAGCGCATCCCCGCAGGAAAACCGCGTGCCGACCGGCAGATTCCGGAAATCATATCCTTCCACGATCAGGTTTTCCCCGAAGGCGCCGAGCGGAATATCCGCCCCCTTTGCACGGAAGGCTTCTATTTTTTCATACGACAAAAGGCTCACCTGGCGGTGCCAGTGCCCGGCGTGTGCATCGCCCTCGATGCCCCAGTCTTCCACCAGCTTCGCCGTTTCCACCTCGTGCTTTGCCGTTCCCCGTTTTTCACTGATACAGATTCCTATGATTTTTCCCATTTCTTTTGTTTCCTCTTCTTTTCGAACCGCCGTCATTTCATCCGCCGATGCCGGACATCAGGTGGTGCTCTGTCATATCCTTCGGCCGCTCAAAGCAGTGTTCCATCGGCTTTTTTAAGATTGCCTGTGCCATCACATCCCGCAGATCCGCCGCCGTTCCGTTCTGCAGAACCTCCCGCAGATCCACGCCGTTCTCATAGCAGAGGCAGAGCTTTAAAAAGCCGCGGCTTGTCAGCCGTACGCGGTTGCAGCTTCCGCAGAACTTTCCGTGGATCGCGCTGATAAAGCCGACGGGCATCGACAGCTTTTCGTACCGCACATAAGCCGCAGGACCGTTTCCTTCTTTTTCCTGGTCCGGCGTACATGCCCCATACCACTGTTCCAGCTCTGTTTTCAGCGCCTCATTCGACGGACCCACGTACGATTTTCCGGCGCCCACCGGCATCACCTCGATGAACCGCACCGGGACTTTTTCCTGCTCTGCAAATTCAATCAGTTCCTGCGCATGCAGTTCTTTTCGATGCACCGCATTCAGCTTCACTAAAAGACCCGCCTCTTTGGCCGCGCAGATGCCCTGCTTTACCTGCTCCAGCGCATCGCGTCCGGTAATCGCCGCAAACTCTGCCGCATCCACTGTATCCAGGCTTACATTCACACTGTCACAGCCGGCCGCCTTCAGATCCCTCGCACACGATGCCAGGCGTACGCCATTCGTCGTGATCCCAACGGATGCGGTGCCCGGCACTGCTTTTATTTTCTGCACCAGCTCCACGCACTCTTTTCTTACCAGCGGTTCCCCTCCGGTAATCCGGTAATGCGTGATGCCAAGCCCAGCCGCGGCGTGCACAATCTTCAGCATCTCTTCGACGGTAAGCGGCGGATTCTGTTCCGCCTGCTCCAGTGCACAGCCTGCCGCACTCTCCGGCATACAGTACCGGCATCTCAAATTGCACGCGTCCGTGATGGAGATCCGCAGGTAATCTATCGTTCTGTCATACTGATCCTTCATCGTTTATCTGCCTTTTCCAAAACCGCAGTTCGGGAAGGTGCAGACCTTGCAGTTCAGGCAGAGACCGCCCTCGCCAAGACCGGCCAGCTCCTCCGCTGTCACCTCATCATCTGCAATGAGGCGCGGCAGGACAAGATCGAAAATCGTCCGTTTCGAATACATGACGCATCCCGGCAGGCCGACGATCGGTGTTCCGTTTTCGGCATGCGCCAGAAGGAACATGGCTCCCGGCAGCACCGGCGCGCCGTAGGAAACGATGCGTGCTCCGGTATTTTTGATCGCCAACGGCGTCTTGTCGTCCGGATCCACACTCATTCCTCCGGTGCAGAAGACAAGATCGGCACCCGCTTCCATCGCGCGGCGGCATCCGTCTGTGATCTTCGATGCATCATCATCGTAAACCTCATGAAAGATCATCTCCGCGCCGAATTCTGCCAGCTTTTCCTGGATAACCGGTGTGAAGGTGTCCTCGATCCGATGGTAATACACTTCATTTCCCGTTGTCAGAACCGCAAATTTTTTCTTGTGGAACGGCTTTAAGGTCAGGATCGGCCCGTCGGAACAGACTGCCTGTGCCGTCTCCATCTTCTCTTTTTTGATGACGAGCGGAATAATTCTCGTTCCCGCCAGTTTGTCGCCTTTTTTCACGTATGTATCACCGTGGCGCGTCGCAATCATCATCTCGCCGAGGCTGTTTACTTTTTTCAGCTTCTCGCGGTCCACTTTCAAAAGACCGTCGCAGTCCGCGATCAGTTCAATTTTTCCTTCTTTGACATCGGACGGATGCATGTGATCGTTTTTACACATATCGTAAAGAATCTGTGCCGCCTCATTTTCATGCAGCATTGTATCGTCCTTTTCCCAGATGTAAATGTTGTCCTTTCCGACACTTAACAGCACCGGAATATCTTCTTCTGTAATGATGTGGCCTTTGCGGAATACCGCATCTTTTGTCACACCTTTGATAATCTGTGTAATATCGTGGCAGAGCACCTGGCCTACCGCGTCTTCTGTTTTCATCAGTTTCATCTGAAACGCCTCACTTTTTCTATTTGAATCTATTCCAGTTCCCCGCAGATCACTTCCAGCACGCTTCCGGCGATGCACCGCGCCTTATCGGAAATCGTGAAGCAGTTCTGCAGTTCTTCTTTCCGCGGATCGATGTCCGCAATCTTAAATCCCTTCGTCACCGGATAGCCGTCGCGGATCAGCCCGCGCAGCAGACCGGAGAGAGACGCTTCCACAGGTACCGTCCCGTTTTCTGTCTCAATCTCTGCAATCACAGCCCTGGCTTCCACAATGTCTCCGATCGAAGCCGCATTCCGCAGAATACCTTCCGCCTGTGCATGCATCACACGCTCTTTTCCGTACCCGCCGATGATGCCCGGAATGCCAGTGTTCGGAACCGCGCTTCCGCTTCGGATCACGCGTCCAAGATTATGACCGCGCTTCGTCTCAATTACAACATCCACATCTTCTCCTGCCGTAAAGCCCGGTCCGAGGGCAATCACAAGCGGCGCCATCTCTTTTGTCGTCCCGAGATTTTTCTTCGCCAGAATCGCATCGACCACGACGGCCGGGCGAAGTGCTGCAATGCTTAGTCCCGCCGGATCCACGAGCACCGGAACACCATCTTTCTTCCAGATCCGTTCCATTTCCTGTTCCAGAAGTTCTTTCCGGTTCTTTTTCTCTGCGAGATCCACGTCCATGCGCACGGCTTCCACGTCCTCTACCCTGGCACTGCCGGCATATACCGCTTCGCTCAAAGCCACCTGCCGCCGGATCGCCGCCGGGTGCTCTGCTTCCAGAACCAGCAGACGAAAGCCCGCTTTTTTCAGACGATGGATCGTACCGGTTGCAAGATCTCCTGCTCCCCGTACCACGATCAGATCTTTCTTTTTCATCTTCGCTGTCTTCCTTCTTTCGTTTCAGCAGCCGCCGTTTTCTTCCGTCTTCCGCGGTCTGCCTCGTTATTCTCGTGCGAGAATAACGCTTTTTCCATTAATAAAATACAGGAAAGGACCCGTTTTGTCAACGTGTCCCCGTAAAAAATGTTATTTTTCTTCTGTTCCAAACCACTTCTGAAACGACGCATCGGCGCCTGCGCGGACTTCTTGTTCAAACTTCCGGTACCGCTTCAGGAATTCTTTTCCCTCCGGGGTCAGTACCGTCTGGCCGCCGTTGCTGCCGCCCCGGTTGCCCTGTACCAGCGGGATGCCGAGATCCTCCTCGGCGCGCTTTAAGATTTTCCATCCCTTCGAGTACGCCATCTGCATGCATTTGCAGCCCTTCGAAAGGGAGCCGGTTGCTTCCACATGCTCCATCAGCTCCGCCACACCGGGACCGAAGGCATGATCCGTCCGGCTGACGCGCAGCCGCATGTCGTACCGCAACTTCTGTCGTAATGTTTCTTCTTTTTCTTCCATCTCCACCTCACACCTCTACAGCAGCACACGGTACTCCGCCTCATAGGCAAGTCCCGCCGTCTGAAGTGCCGCAAGGATTTCTTTTCCCTCTTCCGGCGCTGCCTTCCAGGAAAGGCCGCAGCCCGCCGTAATTTCCCGCGGAACGGGGATCATCCTTCCCGGCAGGCCGTGTGCTCTCGCATACTGCTCCATCTGCATCGCCTGCGTTGTCCCCGCAAACGTCAGAATCCAGGTTTCTTTTCGCTGTCTCATATCGTTTCTTCCTTTTTCCAGCTTCTTTTGTATCCCGGATGCCGGCTGCCGACTCTCTCACTGCTGCATTTCTTCTTCGGCAAACTCCCGCAGAGCCTGCGCGGCAATCCGGACTTCTTCTTCCGTCAGTACATGGGAAAAACTGAACCTCACGGCTCCCTGCTCCCGTGTCCCGAGTGCTTCGTGCATCAACGGCGCGCAGTGTGCCCCGCTTCGGACTGCAATACCATAGTTCTCATACAGCCAGTCGCTGACATATCCCGAATCACAGGAGCCGATGTTTAATGCCGCCGTTGGTACCCGCTGCTGCAGATCGTCTGTTCCATATAAAGTAAGTCCCGGGATTCCCTGAATTTCCTCCAGAAAGAGGTGCATCAGCTCCCTCTCTCTTTTGTAAATCATTTCAATCCCCGTCTTCTTCAGATATTCCAGCGCTCCCAGAAGTCCCGCAATTCCGTGGACATTTAAAGTTCCCGCTTCCAGGTGCTCCGGCATCGCCGCAGGCTGTTCTTTTTCATAGCTTCGGATTCCGCTTCCGCCCATTTTGAGCGGCCGGATCGAAAGTTCGGGACGAACGTAGATTCCGCCGGTTCCCTGCGGTCCTAATAGTCCCTTGTGGCCGGAAAAACAGAGCACGTCGATCCCGCTTTTCTGTACATTGATCGGCAGAATCCCCGCTGTCTGCGCCGCATCGACGATCAGACGCAGGGAATGGCGTTCCGCAATTTCGCACACCCGCGCAAGATCCGTGATATTTCCGGTCAGGTTGGAGGCATGCGTAACGACAAACGCTTTCGTGTTTTTCCGCACTGCCGCTTCCATCTGATCGTAATCGATCCTTCCAGATACATCCGCCGAAATCACGGAAAGCTCCAGTCCCTGTTTTTCCAGTGCATACAGCGGGCGCAGAACGGAATTATGCTCGCAGACTGTCGTGATCACATGATCCCCCGGCCCGAAGAGTCCGAAAATTGCCGTGTTCAGTGCCTCCGTATCGTTGCACGTAAATGCAATCCGCTCCGGACTCTCCGCGTGAAACAACTCTGCCAGCCGCATTCTCGTCTCAAAGACGATGCGGCCCGCATCCAGTGTCGCATCGTGTGCACCGCGGCCTGCATTTCCACAGCCGTGCAGTGCCTGAATCATACGCTCCTCTGCTTCTTTTGGATGCCACAGCGACGTTGCCGCCGAATCGAGGTAAATCATGGCTTAATCACGCGGTCTGCGCTGCTCATGCGCTCCACGATGTCATACATGTTGGTCACACTGCCGACCTGCAGCTTTTCGGTGATGCCGTAGAAGTTCAGGCATGTTCCACAGGTCAGAATTTCAACGCCGCGCGCTGCCAGATCTTTCAGATCCTCCAGGGACTCGGAACCCTTGCAGGTCAGCTTTGCACCGCCGTTGTAGCACAGAATCGTATCCGGCAGCTCATCCTGCTGGGTCAGTGCATAAAGGAAGCTCTTCATCAGAATTTTACCCAGCTCCTCGGCTCCTTCGCCCATATGGTCTGCAGAAAGAACGACGAGTTTTGTTTTCTTTGCCGCCGGTACGAGGCATACGGTTTTCTCTTCTGTTTCAGCCGGCTCTGTTTCCGATACGGTGAACTCCACATGATACTCTTTTTCTTTCTTCTCTTTTACCAGAAAGCCATATCCTTTCTGCTGCGCCATTTTTTCCAGGTTCTGCACGGCGATTTCATTATCCACCAGAACCTCCACTTTTCCGCTTCCCGCAAGTTCTGCAATCGCATTTTTTGCCTTTACCAGCGGTACCGGGCACACATCACCCATTGCGTTTACTGTCTTTTTCTCCATCTCTGCCATTTTTCATCCTCCCTGCCTTACCATTTCCTGCTCTGTGTCACATAAATTTCGGTTCCTGCCGGCTCTGTGATTTTTCCAACGATTGCTGCCGGAATCCCCTGCTCCAGCAGTTTTCTCTGCATTTTTTCTGCATCCACGGCATCCACGGCCATCAGAAGCCCTCCCGATGTCTGCGGATCAAACAGCACCTCCTGCATGCCGAACGGTATATCCTTAAAGGTCACATGCTGCTCCAGATGATTCCGGTTCCGCTGGCCTGCCGCAGTGATCAGAAACTCCTCCGCCGCTTCCACAGCCCCCGGGAACACCGGAATCTGATCCGCCCAGATATGGCAGGACACGCCCGACTCCATCATCTCATGCAGATGTCCTAGGAAACTAAAGCCCGTTACATCGGTACAGGCATGAATGTTATACTTCCGTGCCGTCTCCGAGGCGTACTTATTCAGCGTCATCATCGATTCCACTGCCTTTTGAAATCCACCCGGGTTTTCCTCCCCGACGCGGTGCGCCGCACAGAGAATGCCGGTTCCGAGCGGTTTCGTCAGAATGAGCAGATCACCCACGCGGCCCGTATTGTTCTGCCAGATCCGGTCCGGATGCACGGTTCCCGTGACAGAAAGGCCGTATTTTACACTGTCATCCGCAATCGAATGACCGCCGGAGAGCGATCCGCCCGCCTCCTGCACCTTTTCCGCGCCGCCGCGCATGATTTCTCCGAGGACATTCAGATCCATCTGTTCCGGAAAGCAGACGATATTCAGGGCTGTCCGCACCTCTCCGCCCATCGCATAGATGTCGCTTAAGGCATTCGCCGCCGCAATTTTTCCAAACGTGTACGGATCCTCCACCACCGGCGGAAAGAAATCCAGCGTCTGGACCATCGCAAGGTCGTCCGTCAGCCGGTAGACGGATGCATCGTCTTTGCTGTCATAGCCCACCAGCAGATTCGGATCCTTTTCCCCTTTCGGCAGCTTCTCCAGAATATGTTCGAGCACGCCTGCCCCGAGCTTTGCCGTACAGCCGCCGCTCTTACAGAAAATAATTTTTTCTTCTTCCATCGTTACCTGTTCCCTCTTTTTTCAGCTTCTTCCGCACTCTCCGTCCGTTCCGCGCAGAAGTCCCAGCGCATGCGGCAGGGTATCAAGTACAAATCCAAGACTCTCTTCCACCGCCTTCGGGCTTCCCGGCAGATTGATAATCAGCGTCCGATGACGGATTGCACTCACTGCCCGGCTCAGCATCGCCCGTTTTGTGATCGCCATGCTGCCCGCGCGGATCGCCTCCGCAATACCGGGTGCCACACGGTTTGAAACCGCCAGCGTTGCTTCCGGGGTCACATCCCGCAGGGAAAATCCCGTGCCGCCCGTCGTCAGAACGAGATCACACCGCTCCAGATCGGAAAGACGGATCAGCTCCTCTTCGATCATCGCCCGCTCATCCGGCAGAAGGCGCATCGAAACGACCTCATACTGCTCCGCCGGAAGCAGCTCTTTGATCTTTGGGCCGCTCTTATCCTCGCGCTCGCCCTGATAGCCTTTGTCACTTAACGTTACAATTCCCACCCGGAAAACCGGGAAATCTTTCTTTTCTGCCATGCTTTATTTTTCCTCTTTCTGATAGATATAATGACCGCTCTTTCCGCCGTCCTTTTCCAGAATGTGGATATCACGAATCACCATGCCGCGGTCCATCGCCTTGCACATATCGTAGATCGTGAGCAGCGCTGTGGAAACACCAGTCAGCGCCTCCATCTCCACGCCGGTCTTTCCGACACAGGATGTGGTGCACACGGCCGTAATAGAATTTGTATTCTCGTCCGTGGTAAATGTCACTTCGCAGTTCGTCAGCGGCACAATGTGGCACAGCGGAATCAACTCCGCATTCTTCTTCGCCCCCATGATGCCTGCCAGCCGTGCAACGCCGAGCACATCGCCTTTTTTCGCCGTATGGTCCCGCACGGCTGCAAATACCTCCGGGCTTACCTGTATGGTTCCCGTCGCCGATGCTGCCCGGTACGTGTCCGGCTTCTCATGGACATCGACCATGACGGCGCTGCCGTCTTTCTTAAAATGGGTAAATTCCGCCATCTGTCTCCTCCGTTCTATTTCCGTTTTATTCTCCGGGTTCCCACTCTTCTTCCGCTTCACGCACGGGAAGCTCTGCTCTCCCATACCAGGGATTCGTGTTCTCACCGCTTTGTCTTCTGTTTCCTGTCGCGCACGTAACCAGAACATGCTCGATCCCCTGCCTGCGCAGCAGCTCCACAAGTTTCTCTGCGGCCGCCCGGTGTTCTTTTTCCTCATACTGGTGCAGTACCGCATAAAACGTTCTGCCTTTCAAATCCTTCTGCTGTCCCTGTTCCGATGCGATCAGCCGTGCCAGATCTTCTTCCGTGATATGGTGTTCCATCGTACAGCCAAGCAGTTCCGCCGCCCGTTCTGCCCGAAAGCAGCCCTTGCCAAGCGGCTGTCCCAGTGCCGAAAGACCTGTCACACCAATCACAAGATCTGAAGAGGAAAGCAGCGCCGGTTCATGTTCCGCCGGTGCCTTGCACGGCAGGTGCCTCGCGCCGTCCGCCTCGATCAGCGTCAGATCGGCCTTTTTGCGTGCCGCTTCAAATAGTTCCGTTTCCGGCATGGAAAGCTTTTCCGTATCCCGGCAGGCACTCCCGATAATCGCTGCGCGGCCTGTACGAAATTTTCTTTCGACCGCTTCCAGACTCTGGTCATGCCATTCCTTCGGCGGACGGTAAATGTGCGTCGAAGTTGTCACCAGTACCTTCTGATCGTTTTTTACACAAAAGCCTGCCATCTCGTACAGCAGCGTCGTTTTTCCGCCGCCGCCGATGATAGAAACTACATGGTTCTTTTCCTTTAAAAAGGGGAACGCCGTTCCCATTCCTACCGGCTCCAGCTTCTGTTTTTCTGTTTTCTGCCAGATTCGAAGCATCTCCTCTGCCCCCTTCTGCCGTCTTTCTTTCTCACTCTACCATACTCATTTTGGGCTGTCAAATTTTACTCGCGCCGTAAAAACTTGAAAAAAGAACTGCCCCGATCGGGCATCCCCATCAGAGCAGTTCTTCTATTCTTACTGAACGTGTACGGTAAGCACCGCTGCATTTGATCTGTTTCCATCGCTGTCCGTCACATGATACGTCAGCGTGTAATCTCCCGGCACTGCAGTATCCACATCGCCGTCGATCTCAATCTGGTTAAAGAGTGACTCCTGGCTGTCTGCATCATCGGTCATCTCTTTGATATAGCTGGTTTTGTCCAGATCGTTTCCGGCTTCCACTGTTACTTCATACGTATTCAGGTACAGTTTTGGGCTTTCCGCCGGCAGTGCTTCGATTTCCATCTGCGCATCTGTCTCATTTTTTGTGCCCTCTGTGTCATTCTGCTGCGGCTCCTCTGTTGCCGGTGCAGACTCATCTGCCGCCCCACTGTTATCCGTTTCCTGCGTAGCCTCATTTTCCGCCGGGGTATCTTCCGCTGCAGCTTTATAATTCACGCGGCGTGTTGCTTTTGATACATTATTGTGACTGTCCTTTGCCGCATAGACAACCGATGCACTGGTATGGTCATCGTTCGGGAAAATGTTTTCAATCACCAGCGAATCTGTCACATCTCCGTCTTTCTCATCCGTTGCAGTAACGCCTTCCAGCAAAGGCGCTGTATCACTGCCTTCCTCATACGTTACATCCCCATCAGCTGGAAGCTCGATTTCCGGGCCTTTTCGGTCGTCCGTCACTACGACAGCTGCTGTACCGGCTCCTAGCGCCACGCACAGGACAATCAAACCTGCAACAATCCCTTTTTTCATGGCAGTTAATCGTCCTCCTCCTGGCCGTAATCTCCATATTTGTACTGACCGTATTTTCCGTATTTACCATACGCCTGTTTCTGCATATCCACCTTGTTCAGGACAACGCCAAGCAGCGGGCAGTTACTTCTCTCGAGCTGGCTCTTTACTTCCTGTGCAAAACGATAGCTGATCACACCGGACTCAATGACCATGATTGAACCATCACAGATTTCTGCAACGATTGCACTGTCGATAACGCTTCCAAGCGGAGGAGTATCCACAATCACATAATCGTAAACTTTACGAAGTGCATTTAAAAGACTTCGGAAGTTCTTTCCCCCCAGAAGCTCTGCCGGATTCGGCGGAAACGGGCCGGAATAAATCATGTAAAAGTTCTTTACATTGGTAGAACAGATGACATCCTCCAGAGTTGCCTGACCGGACAGGAAGTGTGCCAGTCCGCGAACAGATTTCTGTGTTTTCGTTCTTCCAAGAAGAACCGATTTCCGAAGATCGGCATCGATCAAAATCACTCTTTTTCCGCTCTCTGCAAGAGAAATGCCGAGCTGCATAGAAACACTGCTCTTTCCCTCATTTGGTGTACAGCTTGTAACCGCGATTACTTTCTTATCTTCTCCGCAGAACTGAAGGTTGGTCCGAAGAGATTTGTAGGCTTCCACAATCTGATAGCCTGATTTTTCCTGTTTTACTACTACCTGATTCACGTTCCGTATCCTCCCTTATTTCTTTCTTCCACGGCCGTTTTTGTTTTTCTTCTTGCTCTTTTTCTGTCCTTCTGCAAGAGGAATTATGCCGAGTGTACTGACACCCAGATAACGTTCTACATCTTCGGAGGTCTGGATGGTGTCATTTGTCAGATAAACAATAATGATGATGACAATCGCGATAAATGCCCCTGCTATTGCACCGATCAGCCCGTTTTTCTTAATACTTGGGCTTACCGGCTCATCTGGAATATTCGCCTCATCTACCACATTTACAGCTTCTGTGTTCATAACGTTCTGAATATGATCTGCTGCTGCTACACGGATTGCATCCGCCATCTGGCTTGCTACATACGGATCTTCGTCTTTTACTGTAATCGAAAGGATACGCGTATCGTTCTGTGTAGTAACAGTAATTTTGTTCAAAAACTCCTCATAGGTAAGATCCAGATTTAACTGTGCAATAACGGTTTCAACAACCTGACGGCTCTGAATCAGCTCCGCATAGTCTTTGGTTAAAAGAGAACTTGCCTGCAGATCTCCACTTGTTACAGTACTGCTGCTGTCCTGTTTTGACAGTACATACATTTTTGTCGTCGATTCATACTGCGGCTTCATAAATACTTTGCTGACCAGTACCATCAGAAGGCCAAGTGCCAATGCAGCTAAAATCACATAGCCAATTTTGCTCCAGAGCACACGAAGCAGTTCCAGTAAATCGATTTCAATTTCATCCTGATTCTGTTGATTCGTTTCCATCTTCTTCTCCTGACTTTTTTTAGATTTCTCCGGCATCCCTTAAGATTTCCATCGGATTATCGTGGAAAATCCTTTCGGCATATGCCTCTCCCATTTTTTTTGAAACATAGGCAGCGCCTGCTCCTATGTTGGGAATACGTGTTTTTGTGTTGTGGGAATCGCTGCCGACAAAACCGAGCAGATCTTCCTTCATCAGTTTTCTGCAGTAGCGTTTTGCCCCCCACGTATACTTTCCAAGTATACTTTCCACATTCACCTGCAGTCTTGCGCCCATATCCACCAGATCGCTGGAAAATCCGACGCTCTTTACCGTTGCCTGATAGCGCTCCACATGCGCGATAATCGGTTCGTAACCGCAGGACAGTACATTGTAGACTCTCTCACGGATATGCTGTGCGGAATCTCCCTCGGAAAATTCCAACAGAACATAGGATGAACCGGCCATGGTCACATATTTCCGTTTTTCCAGGATATCCTGAAGATCCATGTTCGAGTGAAGTTCACACCCGAGATAAAGCGACATATCCGGATATTCCTTTTTTGCCGCTTCCTGCAGTTTCAGAAACTGCTCATGTACCTTTTTTGCCGGTGTTTCAAACATCCGCCGCCGATAATGCGGTGTGATGATAATCTTCCTGACCCCGTCCTCGTGCTGCATTTTCAGCATCGCCAGCGACTCTTCCAGGTCAGCTGCACCGTCGTCTACCCCCGGGACCATATGGCAGTGTACATCAAATAATTCCTTCATACCTTATCCCTCTTTTTGTGTTCTTTCTTCAAGTCACGCATACTTAGACATTTTACTTTAGTATACATCCTTTTGTGATCTCTGGCAATACAAAAAACATACTCTGTATTTATTTTTTAACATTTTTGTCAAACTTGCCTAAAATGAGGGATAAAAAAGAGACCCCCATTTTCATGTCGGCCTCTCCCGTTATTTTCTGCAGATGAAAACCCCTGCCTCTTTTGTGATCGCAATTCCGCCGTGTTTCTGAATTTTCTTTTCCAGAAATTCTTTGAATTCCCGCTGTCTCGGATACAGATACTCATTCTGATTTCCATGGCAGGAAAGGATATAGTCCAGAAGCGGCTCCGGCCGGTCGACCCAGAGACTGTCCTCGTAGATTCTTTTCTCTACGCTGCCAAAATAAGGCTTTAACTGCTTTTCTCCGTGATCCAGACCAAAAATAGTATACAGCGCCACCTCCGAAAGATTGATCTGCGGATCAAACTCCTGTACCAGATCGGTAATCTCTTTCATATGGCCTTTTCCATACGTACTGCAGTAGAACACGCCGTCATCTGAAAGCACACGGCTGATTTCCTGCAGACCGCGGGACAGATTCTGGACATAGAACAAAACATGATTTGCAATAATCCGGTCGTATTCCGCATCCGGAAACGGAAGCTTCTGGCAGTCCAGTGTCCGGAAATCAAAACAGAATGCCTTTTCTTCTCCCAGATTTTCCGCCGCATCCCGGATCATGCCGTCCGACAGGTCAGACAGACAGATATACTTTCCTTTCAGCACGGATGGCTCCGCTTTTTTCCAGAGCTGCCCGTTTCCGCAGCCGATCTCCAGAATCCGGCGCGCACCGTCAAAATCCATCTGTTCCAGAAGCCACGGGAACCATCCCTTTTTATTTTGGGAATACTGCTCGTGCAGCGAAATACGGATATTCAGGTTTTCCCCGTTTTTGTACTGCTCCACCAGCATCTTTTCCATATCGGTCAGATGAATCAGGTTCAGAATGCCGGTCCAGTCGATCTGGTTCGTCTCCTCCAGAATCTGTGTCGTATTCTGCAGCGCCTTTTCCATCTGTTCCAGATTTTCCATCTTCTTGTGCACAAGTCCGATCTGCATTTTCAATGATTTCAGAATATCCGCACTCGTATCGTGAATCGTCATATTTCCGATCTCATTCAGGGAAAATCCGAGATATTTCAGCGATAAAATTTTCTGCAGCTTCAGAAAATCCTCATCCGAATACATCCGATAACCGGATTCGTTAATAAAGCTTGGCTTCAGCAGCCCTTTTTTGTCGTAATAGCGAATTGTCCGAATGGTCACATGGGCCATCCGGGCAAATTCACCAGTGGTATAATATTGATCCATATCCACCACTCCTTCGCAAAAGCCGCTTTTTTGCGGCCTTTGCATTTCACTTTTCTCTCTTACAGACGGTCTTTGTACATCTCAGCGAAGTAGTTCTGATACTCACCGCTGATGATGTGTTTCCACCAGTCTTCATTGTCCAGATACCACTGAATTGTCTGTGCAATTCCGGTGTCGAAATTGTATTTTGGTTTCCATCCAAGTTCAGTCTCGATCTTGGTCGGGTCGATTGCATATCTTCTGTCATGGCCCGGGCGGTCTTTTACGTATTTGATCAGAGATTCCGGTTTGTCCAGAGCTTTCAGGATGGTCTGTACTACCTGAAGGTTTGTTCTCTCGTTGTGTCCGCCAATGTTGTAAATCTCGCCTACTTTACCTTTGTGGATAATCAGGTCGATTGCTTCGCAATGGTCGGATACGTGCAGCCAGTCTCTGACATTCTCACCGTTTCCGTATACCGGAAGCTCTTCGTCTGCCAGTGCGCGGCTGATCATAAGCGGAATCAGCTTCTCCGGGAAGTGATACGGGCCGTAGTTGTTGGAGCATCTGGAAACGGTAACCGGGGTACCGAAGGTTCTGTGGTAAGCCAGTACAAACAGGTCTGCGCTTGCTTTGGATGCAGAGTACGGGCTGGAGGTGTGGATCGGGGTATTCTCTGTAAAGAACAGGTCCGGGCGATCCAGCGGAAGGTCTCCGTAAACCTCATCGGTAGATACCTGATGATATCTCTTTACGCCGAATTTTCTGGAAGCATCCAGCAGTACACGGGTTCCCATTACGTTGGTCTGAACAAAGATGCCAGGATCCTCAATGGAACGGTCTACATGGCTCTCTGCTGCGAAGTTGACAACAACGTCAAATTTCTCTTTTTCAAACAGATCCATGATGAAAGCTTCGTCTGCGATATCACCTTTTACAAATTTGTAGTTTGGTTTGTCCTCAACCGGTTTCAGAGTCTCCAGGTTTCCTGCATAGGTCAGCAGATCCAGGTTTACGATCTGATAATCCGGGTATTTGTTTACCATGTGATGTACGAAGTTTCCGCCGATAAATCCGGCTCCGCCTGTTACTAATACTTTCATGCTTTTTCTCCTTTTTGATGTGTTTATCGTCTCAGTTTTATGTCAATTCAACTTGTTGTACCCTCACTATAATGGGTGACGTTGCGTCATGGTCAAGAGGAGAATGAAAAAAGTTTGTGAAAATCTTGTTTTTTCCCCTCCTACCTGTCTATCTTAAAATTTTTACGGCGATTCTCGTAATATACTGTTCCATTTCCTGACTGGTCAGCGCGTCCACCATATATTCCTCATAAAAGCGGTCGTCCAGCAAAAGTCTCTGTTCCGTGGCATACCGGAACAGCTTCCGGTACGCCGCTTCAATTCCCTGCCATGGTCCTTTATAATAATAACAAAGATACTCTCCCTCCAGCCGAACCGTGTATCGCACTTTCGCCGGCACACGATCAAAAATCAGATAAAAATCACGGTAATCCAGAAAATTCCCCGTTTCCAGTGTTTCCCGTTTCTGAACAAACCCCACATTATACGAACTTCGATTTCCGTATTGCCCGCAGTAAGCATAGAGCTCTCCGATTTTCTGATTGACTGCCAGATTATCCGCTGATTCGCTGTGATTTGTGACAAGATACTGCAATGGCAGGGTATGAATCCCCACAGGACAGAAGGGATTTTTTTCAAACGCCTCACGGCATTCCGCCGATGCCTGTGCCAGAAACCGCTTCTTTTCCCCTATCCAGCGCTGCATCTCGCGGAGCCGCTGCATTTTTTCACGCACCACCTTCTCCTCCTGTTCCAGCAGTACTCCGAATTTTTCGGGACTTCGCTGTTCCAGATAATTTCGAATCTCTGCCAGCGGCATGCCCAGCTCCCGCAGCATTCCGATCACATCAAACGTTTCCATCTGATCCATCGCATAATACCGGTAGCCGTTTGTCCCTCTTCTTTTTGGTACGAACAGCCCAATCTCATCATAATGGAAGAGCGTTTCCTTTGTCGTGCCTACCAGCGCTGCAAATCGCCCCGCGCTTAAATACTCCTGTTTTCCCATTTCTGACTCCTTTTCCTGAATATGTGCTCTCGGAATTTTTCCTGTTTTTCACCTTTTTTGCACTTGACTATAGGGTTACCCTATCCTTTATAATAGCAAACGATTCAAATTTTCACAAGAAATCTTTCCCATCTAAAGCGTGTCTGAAAAAGGCTTTTCACACATAAAAAAGGAGGTTTTTGATTATGAGCCAGTCACTCGCCAAGGATTTCAACTTCCGCTCCCTGCTGAAGTTTGCGTTTCCATCGATCATCATGATGATCTTTATGTCTCTCTACAGTATTGTGGATGGCTTTTTCATCGCACAGTACGTGGACAGCATGGCGCTTTCCGCCGCCAATATCGTCTATCCTGCCGTCAGCATTCTTCTTGCCGTCGGCATCATGTTCGGTACCGGAGGCAGCGCCGTTGTCGCCGCAAAGATCGGACAGGGAAAACTGGAGGAAGCCAACCGTAACTTTTCTGCCCTTACCCTTACCACACTGATCATCGGTATTCTGGGCGCAGTGCTCGGCAACCTGTTTTGCCGTCAGATCTGCAGTCTGCTCGGTGCAACGCCGGTGCTGATGGATTACGGTACCGCCTATCTGCGGACGATCCTTTCCTTTGCCCCTGTCTGTCTTCTCCAGGCGCTGTTCCAGTCCTTCTTTGTAACGGCAGGACGCCCGGGACTCGGACTTTCCCTTACGGTGTCCGCCGGCATTACCAACATGCTTCTGGACTATCTGTTTGTCGTTCCGCTCCATCTTGGTGTTGCCGGAGCTGCCCTTGCCACCGGCCTTGGCCAGTGCATTCCGGCCGTTGCCGGCATTTTATACTTTACCTTTGCCCGCAAAGGCCTTCGCTTCACCCGTCCGGAATTTTCCAAAGGCCTGCTCTCCACAAGCTGCTTCAACGGTTCCTCCGAGATGGTCAGCAATCTTTCTGCAGCCGTTGTCACTTACCTTTTCAACATGCTGATGCTGAAATTTGAGGGCGAAATCGGTGTTGCCGCCATCACGGCGATTCTGTACGGACAGTTTCTCTTTGTTGCGCTGTACCTCGGCTACAGTATCGGCGTTGCACCTGTGTTCAGCTTCAACTACGGCAGCCGGAACAAACAGCGGCTGATCCGGCTTTACCGCATCAGTATCCGCTTCGTCGTGGTAAGCTCTGTGATCATTGCACTTGTGGCTGCCTTCGGTTCTCCTGTTATTTCCGCCGTTTTCATGCAGAAAGGCACCTATGGCTTTGAACTGACCCGCCACGGTGGTTACCTGTTCTCCATCGCCTATCTGTTCTGCGGTACGAATATCGTCGCCTCCGGCATTTTTACGGCACTGTCAGACGGAAAGACCTCTGCTTTGATTTCCTTTTTGCGAACCTTCGTCTTTATCGTTCTCTCCGCGCTGCTTCTGCCGCTCGTGCTTGGCACCAACGGTGTGTGGCTGTCAATTCCGGTCGCTGAGTTTCTGACGCTGTTCATCTCCGTGCCGAAGCTGTCCCGCTATTTCAAGGATCCGAAAGTCGCACCGGAGACGCAAACGAGTCCCAACTGATCTTACCGACTTCGCTGATTCTCAAAACCCCGCACAGGGATCCGTTGTTTTCACAGGATCCGCTGTGCGGGGTTTCTTTTTTACTACCACTTTTTCCCCGGGCAGTCCCGCAGTTCAATCGCTGCCCGCATCTCCACGTAGCAGCCGCACATGCGGCACATGCCGGACAGCAGCTTTTCGCATTCCTTACAGATCGAAAGCCGCCGCTCGTATTCCTCCTCCGGCGTTTTATCGTCCGCCGGAATTCTCGCAATATAATCGTACATATTCTGAAAAAAGCCTGCCTCGTCCATCTCACGAAGCAGGCATTTTTTACAGATCCTGGTATTTCCGTCCATCAAACTCCTCCGGAACCGAATCTTTTTTCATCCCAAATATCTTCTGGTTTTTATGGTTTCCCTATTTTACGGCGATATGAAGCACACTGCATGCCGGAATGGTAAAGGAAATTCCCTCTTTTGTTGCCTGCACACCGTCAAAGCCCTGAACGCCAACCGTCTCCGGCGCTTCAAAGGTGTTCTTATCCTGCATATGGCCGGTTACGATCTCGGCTTTGATCTCGTCGGCTTTTTTTCCAAGAATTACCGCTTCTACTGGATATGCTTTCTCCAGATCCACATTCGTCATCGTAATATGAAGTACACCGTTGGCATCTACCGAAACAGATTCCGTCAGATTCGGAACCATGTATTCATCTTCCAGACCAACCTGCTCCGTTTCCAGAGAGCTTGCCAGAAGATCATTTTCCTGATGTACCTGATACAGATCGAAAACATGATACGTCGGAGTTTTGACCATCTTTTCCCCCTCGGTCAGGATCATCGACTGCAGAACATTGACCATCTGTGCGATATTTGCCATCTTGACGCGGTCGCTGTGTTTGTTGAAAAGATTCAGGTTGATCCCTGCGACCAGTGCGTCACGCATGGTATTCTGCTGATACAGAAATCCCGGATTTGTTCCAGGCTCTACATCATACCAGGTACCCCACTCATCCACGATCATGCCGACCTTTTTGTCCGGGTCATACTGATCCATAATGGCGCTGTGGCGGCGGATCAGCTCTTCCATGTACATCGTCTTTTTCATGGTCTTATACCAGTCTTTTTCCGCAAACTCCGTTGCACTTCCCTTGTGATCCCAGGTTTCCGGCACCGTATAGTAATGAAGCGACAGGCCATCCATCATGCCATGCTGCTGTGGGGAGATTCTGCGGAAGCATGCTTTCATCACTTCCTGCGTCCACTCATAATCATCCGAATTGGCGCCGCAGGCAATCTTCCGGATCTTTTTGTTTCCATCGTAATCACGCACAAAGGTCTGATATCTGCGGTACATATTTCCGTAGAATTCCGGATTCATATTTCCGCCACAGCCCCAGTTCTCATTGCCGATGCCGAAGAAATCGACGGTCCACGGCTTTTCGTGGCCATTTTCCGCACGAAGGTCTGCCATCGGAGATACCCCGTCAAATGTCATATATTCAACCCACTCCGACATCTCCTGTACAGTACCGCTTCCCATATTTCCGTTGATATAGGTTTCACATCCGATCTGACGGCAGAGTTCAAAAAACTCGTGGGTACCGAAGCTGTTGTCCTCGACAACACCGCCCCAGTTGGTGTTGATCATTTTTTTGCGGCTTTCTTTCGGTCCGATACCGTCTTTCCAGTGATATTCATCTGCAAAACATCCGCCCGGCCAGCGCAATACCGGAACTTTGATATTTTTCAGTGCTTCAACAACATCGGTACGCATTCCGTTCACGTTCGGAATATCGGAATTTTCTCCTACATAGAGTCCTTCATAAATACATCTTCCCAGATGCTCCGAAAACTGTCCCTGGATTTCCTTATTGATTTTTGAAAGCTTTCTGTTCGCATCAATTACTAACTTAGCCATAACTTGTCCCCTTTCGAGATCTTAAATTTGGCTTTATTATAGGAGATGTATCTCACTTGTGTCAATGAGCGTACAAGTTGTTTCCCCATGATTTTTTCAAAAAGTGCGGCCGTCTGGCTGCTGACCAAAAGGCCGCTTGTTTTATTTTTCATTCTGCATACGAAAAAACCGCCCTGGTTTTCACCAGGACGGTTACCGTCCGTGCGTTAGAGGATTCGAACCCCCGACCTTTTGGTCCGTAGCCAAACGCTCTATCCAGCTGAGCTAAACGCACATTTCTTTGTCGCTTTAGAACTCTTTGTTTATCACTCGTTCCCGCTGACATCATGTATATTACACTATCCTAAGAGAAAAGTCAACACCTTTTTGAAAAAAAATTTAAAATTTTTTCGAATAACAGTTTTTTGTGAAAATAAGGGCTTTTTCCCCTATTTCACAGTCCGCACCAGGTAGTCTTTCTTTCGCAGTTCCTCTTCAATCAGATCCAGGGTCTGCGCAGAGTCTGCCGATACGGTATGAAAATGTTCCCCTGATGTGATATTCTTCAGCGGCCGTGATTTTCCCTGCCGGATTTCTTCCATAAACAGTGCCACCTTATTTCGTGAACTGATATTAAGTTCCGCCCGCAGTTCTCCGTAAACCTCGTGACGCACAATCACATCCAGCACAACGCCGCCGAAATCCACAATTGTATTCAGCTCGTCCTGCATCTGCTCATCCGTGTGATTCACCTCAAAGACCCGCGTCTCTCTCACCGGGCTGCTGCAGATGTAGCCGCGGTTTGTCGCAATCACATCGTATCCGGCAGCGCGGATCAGGGCAATGTCCTGGACAATCACCTGACGGCTGACTTCACAGCTCTTCGCCAGCGCTGCACCGGAGACCGGCGTCTTACTGTTTGTTATTCTTTGAAGAATCTCTTCTCTTCGTTCCTTTCCACTCATCATAAAACAAGACCTCGCATTTCGTACACTTCCCTTATCTTATCACACTTTCCGCCGTTTCTACAATAGCAGGAAATCATTTTCCAAAAGCTTTGTCAAGGACTAAAACTTTATGAAATTTTCCGGGCTCTCGTATATTCGTCCCGCCAACTGCCAATCATGAACGTATAACAGTAACGAACGGTAACCATACGTTCCATGTTTCAGGAGGATGCATACCATGGCGATCAATAAAGTTGAACTGTGCGGAGTCAATACATCACGCCTTCCCGTACTGAATGCCGAAGAAAAAGAGACTCTGCTGAAAAAGGCCCGCGAAGGAGATGCTGCTGCCCGCGAACGCTACATTCAGGGCAATCTGCGCCTTGTCTTAAGCGTGATCAAGCGCTTCTCCAACAGCAGTGAAAACGCCGACGATCTCTTTCAGATCGGCTGTATCGGCCTGATTAAGGCGATTGATAACTTCGACACGACCTTAAACGTCCGTTTCTCCACCTATGCCGTGCCGATGATCATCGGTGAAATCCGGCGGTATCTGCGTGACAACAATGCGATCCGCGTCAGCCGTTCCCTCAGGGATACTGCCTACCGCGCCATCTGCGCCCGCGAACTTTATCTCAAGCAGAACCAGAAAGAGCCTTCGATCGAGGAAATCGCCGCTGAAATCGGCATTGGAAAAGAGGATATCGTCTATGCCCTCGATGCAATCCAAAGCCCAATGAGTCTGTATGAGCCCGTCTACACGGAAGGCGGCGATACCCTGTATGTCATGGATCAGTTAAGTGATAAGAAAAATAAAGAAGAAAACTGGGTGCAGAACCTCGCCCTGCAGGACGCGGTCGCCCGTCTCAATGAGCGCGAACGCCAGATCATCCGCATGCGTTTCTATGAGGGGCAGACCCAGATGGAGGTTGCCCGGGAAATCGGCATCTCGCAGGCGCAGGTCAGCCGGCTGGAAAAGTCCGCCCTGCGCTCTATGCGGAATTATCTCTCCGACGAGCGGTAACGCCCGCCGTTCACTGAATTTCTGCAAACTCCAGCCGGTAATCCGACGGCGGCATTCCATAGTGTTTCCGGAACACACGGGAATAGTAAAAGGGATCTTCAAATCCGCACGACAGCACCGTCTGTTTGACCGTCATCCCCATCTGCAGCAGCTTTTCTGACTGCTGCAGCCGATATTCCAGCAGATACTGTCCTGGTGACCAGCCGATTTTCTTCTGAAACAGACGGTTCAGCGTTGTGCGGCTGACCGCCATTTTCCGCGCAATTGTCTCCGCGCAGAACCCACTCCTGTGATACCCTGCGGCAATCAGAGCCATCGCTTCCATAATCCGCGGATCTTCCTTCTTTCTCTCCTCCCGCTGCGGCTCCGCCAGATCCTGGTACACGCCCAGAAGCGCAAGCAGCACACCGACGGCCTCCTGGCTGTTTCGGCGATAGAGTTCCATCTGGCAGAGACGCTCAAAATACGGCAGAAGCCTTTCCTGACGGAGAGGCGGCGCCGCCGGCTGCTGTGGGTTCAGTACCGACCGTGCCAGAATCTGCCGGCATTGTTCCCCGACAAAATCAACCCACACATATTCCCACGGCTCGTTCTCATCCGGCGCGTACTGCACCACCTGCTCTGGACAGATTAAAAAGCTCTGTCCGGCGGTAAGTGTGTACGTCTTTTTCCCGCAGGTAAACGTTCCCTTTCCGCTTATAATATAATGTATAATATAGCACTGCCGTACACCCGGCCCCCAGGAATGCAGATCATGGCAGTCCTGCCGCCCGGCATCGACAGGCCGGATCCCGTTCATTTCTGATACAAGCATATTCTTTCCTTTTCCCGTATTTTATTCTTTATGAAGCAAAAATCCATGCTTTTGTCTTAAAATTCCATGGTTTTGCTCTGGAAATCCATCTATACTCAAAGTACATCAAAACTTACGGGAGGTCAATACTATGATCAAACTTACACCGCCGATGGGCTGGAATTCCTGGAACACCTTCGGAGAAAATATCAATGAAAAAATGATTTTTGAAACTGCTGATGTCATGGCCGAGAGCGGCCTGCGCGATAAAGGATACGAATATCTTGTCATCGACGACTGCTGGTCCTTACGTGAACGCGATGAAAACGGCCGTCTTGTGCCGGATCCGGAAAAATTTCCGCATGGTATGAAAGCCGTTGCCGATTACGTTCATTCCAAAGGGCTGAAATTCGGTATGTATTCCTGCGCCGGAAACATGACGTGTGCCGGCTACCCTGGCAGCTATGAGCACGAATTTGTCGATGCGGAAACTTTCGCATCCTGGGATGTTGATTTCTTAAAATACGACTACTGCTACCACAGCCCGATCCTGCACGGAAAATATCTGTACCGCCGCATGGGACTGGCACTCGAGAACTGCGGCCGCGACATTCTCTTCTCTGCCTGCTCCTGGGGTGCTGATGAAACGCATGAGTGGATCAAAGAAACCGGCGCTTCCATGTGGCGTTCCACCGGCGACATCTTTGATACCTGGGATTCTGTCAAAGATCTCGTGGCACAGCAGGAAAAACTGCATCCGTACAACGGCGTCGGCTGCTTCAACGATATGGACATGCTGATCGTCGGCATGCATGGAAAAGGAAATGTTGGACTGGCCGGCTGCAGCGATGTCCAGTATCAGACACACTATGCACTGTGGGCATTCCTTGGCTCCCCGCTGATGATCGGCTGCGACATCCGCGAGATGAGCGACGAAACCCGCCGCATTCTCATGAATGACGAAATGATCCGCATCAACCAGGATCCGCTCTGCCGTCAGCCGTATAAAGTGAAAAACCATGCATGGAATGACAACGTTCTGATTTATGTAAAAGCGCTCGCAAACGGAAATCTTGCTATCGGCATGTTCAATCTCAGTGATGAAAAATCGCGTGCAGCCATGAATCTGGATGAGATCGGCCTTCCGTTCTCCACTGGCCGTACTCTGGAACTTACTGAGGTCTGGACCGGCGAGAACCTGTGTGCAAACAATGCATCCCTTGTCACAGAACTCGAGCCGTTTGCATCAAAAGTATACCGTGCAAAGGTCGTAAAACTCTGATGGCGCGCTGTATGCAGTGCGGCAAAGAACTCACACATAACGAGATCGGCGCCCACCGTAAATTTATCAACCGCGGCGCAGAACAGTTTTTCTGCAAGCAGTGTCTTGCCGAGCATCTCGGTGTAACGCCGGAACGGATTGACGAAAAGATCGAACAGTTCAAGCGGCAGGGGTGCACTCTGTTTGTATAGAATTCCAATTGCAATTGCCCCACTACTTCCAAAATGCACAGAGCCGGATTTCCGCAAAAAAAGAAATCCGGCTCTGTTTTTAAGCTGCATAAAAATTATTTTTTCTGTCTTTCCTTCAGATACGCCACGGCATCTTTCAGAAATCCCGCCACAATCATCAGAATCACAATTCCGATCGGAAATGCCGCCACGATACTGACCGACTGCAGATTGTTCATGGAACTCTCAGAAAACACCAGTGCAATTGGAAACAGGATCAGCAGAAGACACCACATAAGCTGGATTCCCTTCGAAGGCTGCTGTCCTTCCTCCAGACGGCGGTAACTGTAGCAGGAAACTGTCAACGCAATCGAGTCAAAGGAAGTCGCATAGAAGGCAATCATCGTGAGCAGCAGAACGGCAAGAACCAGCGGCGCACATGGAATTTTCTGAATCATGGCGATAATCATTCCGTAGAGATCGCCCTCTTTGGCATACTGCGCGATAAAATCTGCCTTTCCCGTCATCTGCATTCCCATCGACTCATTTCCCATAATGATAAAACTTAAAATCGTCGACCCAACGCCGAATCCATAACCGCCAAGGATCGTCTGCCGCACTGTTCTGCCACGGGAAATGCTTCCGATAAAAAATGGAGCCGCTACACACCAGACCATCCAGTACGCCCAGTAATAGATTGTCCAGTTCTGTGGAAAGTGTGTCTCACGCAGCGGGTCTGTATCGGTCGCCAGGGTCGGAAAATACTGGATCATCCGTCCAAGAGAAGAAAAGCCCGTCTCAATAATATACCGCGTCTGTCCGCCGAACAGCAGCACATACGCCATCAGACCGAAAAACAGATAAATGCAGAGCTTTGCCAGAAAACCGATTCCGCGGAAGCCGTGCAGCAGGGAATAGGTGTATACAAAACACGTAATCAGCAGAATAACAATGGTAACTGCGGTCCGATCCAGACTGACGTGGAACAACGCATTGATTGCACTTGCCATCAGCGGCGTTGCTACACTGAATGTTGTTGCCGTTCCGGCAAGAAGCGCAAATACCGCCAGTACATCAATCAGCCGTCCGCCGATGCCGTCCGTCTGTTTTCCCAAAATCGGGCGGCATGCCTCGGAATATCTTTGCCGGTTTCGTTTCCGCACATGCAGCATAAAACCAAATGCTGCCGCAAGCACAAGGTAAAATCCCCAGGGAATCAGACTCCAGTGAAACAACGGATATACCCCCGCCCATTCCTGTACTCCGCCCATTTTTTCAATCTGCGGATCAGCAGCATACATCACCCATTCGGAAAAAGAATAAAACAGAATATCTGCTGCAAGGCCGCACGTAAACATCATAGATCCCCAGGCAAAAAAGGAATATTTCGGTTTCTCGTCCTGCTCCCCCAGTACAATCGTACCATATTTCGAAAACGCCAGATACAAAGAGAACAGAAAAATACCAAGTCCAATTGCAAGATAATAGACTCCAAAGGTATCTCCCAAAAAGAAGCGTACCTTTGCAAGGATTGTGTTGGACTGTTCCGGCAGGAGGAAAAACAGAATACTGAGCACTGCAATCATTCCCGGCGGCAGCAGCGTGATCATCCAGTCAATCTGCCCTTTTTCCTGTATTTTTCTGCTCTGTTTCTTTTTCTCCGCTCTGTTCTTATCAACCGTACTCATGTTTTCTGTTCCTTTCCGCCAGTTTCTGCTGTTACCGTTTTTCTGTTCTGGTATGCCTGCCGATCCAGCTTATTTTTCTTCTGTTTTTTCCTGCCCTGTGTCTCATATCCGCAGTAAGACGAATCCAGTGCGCAGAGTTCCGGGAAATCATCAATCTCGATCAGGTCACCTTCCTGCATCGGATAAATGCCAAGTTCATATTCTTCAAAATGACAGAACATTGCCACATCATCCCAGTAAATCTGACGGTTCTGTTTTTCTTCAAATTCCAGTTCCAGATGACGTTTCAGCTTTTTTCCATCCTCCCTGCTCCAACGTGATACACTGAAGAGCTGCCAGCCGCCCTTACCGCCAGTCCGGCTGCAGGAACGCACGATTCCATTCTCCACCTGCATCAGCCATTCATCCGTCTCCGCATCGGTCCAGATGGCGTTGTAGCCGGAGCGCGTAAATTCCGGCGCGAGAATCTCCTTTTTGTATACCATCTGATCCCCATCCAGAATCATTGCATTTTCCAGATGCTCCCGCGCCACATAGAGGGAGGCAATGTTGTTGCAGGAAGCCCAGTACGGATTCTCAATCAGCTGCACCCCTTCGTAGTTCTCCGTCAGGCATGCAAACTGCTCCTTCTGATATCCCGTCACCACATAAATCTCAAAAATCCCGTTTTCCTGCAGTGCCCGGATCACCGTATCAATCATACGGACACCGTTCACGCGGATCAGCGGTTTCGGCGTGTCGAGCGTTACCGGCCGCATTCGCGTTCCAGTTCCTGCCGCCATGATAATGGCACGTTCCACACGATGTTTGTTCCGTATTTCGCAATGCTGCATCTGCTCCACTTCCATCTTTTTTCACTCTCCCACTCTTATTCTTCCTGTCCTTCTGTTTTCGCAAGCCGCTGCATCACAAGCTGATAATAATCCTTTGCATACCGGTACTGCCGCAGCGAATACTCGCCAAACTCCACGCCTAACCGACTCTTGTACTCACACCAGTTGCTCCACAAAAGCCCGCACACCGCAATGTATGCATAAATTTTCGTGCGCACCTCCTGCGGACAGCCTTCCGTAAAATAACTGTCGATCAGCGCATCCACCTGCGGACGGTCATACATGGCATAAATACAGAACATCGCCAGATCCACATGTGCATCCTGCATGCCCGCATATTCCCAGTCAATCAGACGGATTTCCGTTCCACCGTTTTTCTCCACAAACAGAAAATTATCCGGCACCGCATCAATATGCGTCAGCGTCCACACCTTCGGCTGTGCTTCCAGATAAGCCTCAAGCTCCAACACATGCGCTTTCGTCGTGCTGTAATCCCGATAAACAGACAGTTCCCCCTCCCACAGACTTTCATAGTATGCGATCTGTTCAAACAGAGAAAACGTATGCTCCACATTCAGATGCTCCTCATGGAAGGAGCGGAGCTTTTTCATACAGGCCTGCACATCCTCCGGCTTTTCCGGATCGCAGACACGCGCGCCTTCCAGATATTTCGTAATCTTATAGCCGTTTTCCGGATTGATCGACACGATTTCATCGCAGATGCCCTTTCCGTCCAGCGTCCGATATACCGCCGCCTCCTGCCTGCGGTTGATCAGAAGACTCGTACCTTCCCCCGGAATTCTCATAATATACCGCCCGCCGCGACAGCGGAATAAAAACGAACGGTTTGTCATTCCCTTTTTCAGGACCTCAATCCCCGTGATCTCCTCCCCGGAAACCGAAAGCACCCGTTCAATTTCTGCCATCGCATCCGACTTCAGCTGATCCGAATTTTCATCCAGCTCCCGCAGCTGCTCGTAGGTATTGATCTCCACCACAGCCCCTTCCGGGACAAGCTTTGCCTGCACCGGCATCCCGTTTTCCGCAAAAAGGGCATCCTCCCAGAAAACATGGTCATACCGGCGATCCTGTACCATCGTTTCGATTCGCCGCGCCATCGACTGTGCCACAGAATCCGTCAGATAGCTGATGCCGATCATATGATTTCCTTCTTTTTCCCCGCCTTGGGGCACAAGCTCCCACTTCCGGCTCACACGAACCGTACTGTCGGGATCCTTTGCATCGCTCACCAGATACCAGGAATACCACTCATACTCCGAAAACGGATTTTCCCGACACCAGAGGTCGCACGGCATAAGATACGTTTCGCCAAGCTGCGGCAATACCTTTGCCAGGGAATGCAGGTTGTTTTTCTCTGCATACTCCATATTGACAACCAGCTTCACGCCATACTGGTCAACCAGATAGTCGTACTGTTCCTTTTTGAAACCGACGACAACATAAATCTCCTTCACATTTACCACATGAAGCTGACGGATCAGCCGCTCGATCAGCGGTTCCCCCTCTACTTCCAAAAGCCCTTTCGGCGTTTCCATATTGATCGGAACCATCCGCATTCCATATCCGGCAGCCAGAATCACCGCATTTTTCGGGCGATGCTTTGCCATCTCAAGCCTGGCTTTTTCCGTCAGTTCCATATCTGTTGTTAAAAAACCCTGCCCCTGCAGCGCTTTCACCGAACGGTTTACCATTCCCAGTGAAAACCCACACCGCTCCGCCAGCGCACGCTGGTTCCGGCAGTGGTATTGCAGGATCACGTTCAAAATATCAGATTCCTGTTTGTTCATGTACATCTATCCTTTTATTTTCGTGAACATCGTTATTATAATACAGGACCGGCGGCATGTCAAGCTGCCAGCCGATCCTGAAAATAAATCCTCTAAATGCTGTATCGCTGTCCGCACAATTGGACAGGTGTATTAATCCTTCTCGTATCTTTCAATCAAACACTGATGCTCCTTGGTACTCTTATCATAGTTAATTCCCACAAGCAGAATATCACCACTGTAGCTCAGAATTGAGGAAGGATATTTTTTGTCCTTGATCTGCTGCACAGCTGTTCTCACGTTTTGATTCCACTTGAGTTCTACAATCAATGCCGGATAGTCACTTTTGTACTCAGGTTTCGGTATAAACACAAAGTCTGCAAACCCTCTACCTGTCGGAAGTTCACGAATCGGTTTGAAATAGTACTGCATCGCACTCAAATATGCGATTGCGAGTACACTGCTAAGTGAATTTTCATTGTTATACTGAATAGAAGAAGCATACTCGTTATGGATTTTTTCAATCTGAACCGCAACCGCCACCCCATCCATGTCGAGCGTGGAATCCAGTAAATTTTCTGAGTCCTGCCGGAATTTCAGCAACTCATTCCAGGGCTTGCTCTCGACAGCTGTCGTTAGTTCCTGCCGAATTTCCTCATTGGGCACAAAAGCGGTTTTCAATTTTTGATTATATCCCAGGTATCCCAGGTGAATCATGTAGGTCAGCACATCGTCCTTGCTCTTGATATTTATCGTATCATTTTTAAAGGTTGCCGTGTTCACCTTCACTTCTGAGCCGGAGAGCATTTCTATGATTGCGGTTTTCAGACCATCATAATTCATATTGATCAATGGTACAACCGTATCATAAGAAGCCGTTTCAGACCAATAACTCTTATATTCTCCTCTTAGCATTACGCTAACAACTGCTCTGGGATTATATACTTGATGATCCCTCAGAAGATAGCCGTCATACCAGCGTTTTACTTCTTCAAAATCCTGATCATATTCTTCAGCTAAGCTTTTTACTTCTTCCTCCGTAAATCCAATATACGGCGCCAGTCTGCTCGGACTTAGCATTGTGAACTCATCAAAATTATTCAGTGCTGACTGTGTTTTCTCCTTTTTTATCGGAAGAATGCCCGTCAGGTACGCAAGCTGGATATACTTTGTTGGTTCTGTTCCTTTAAACATTCCTCTGAGAAAGTTGATATAGTCTTCCTGTGCCTTCGCATTAGAGGCTTCGTCGCGAATCAGGACATCCCATTCATCAATAATGATAATAAACTTTTTCCCTGTCAGGGCATTGATCTGCGATAAAGCTTCCGGCAGGGATTTTGTCTCCACCGGAAGAGCATCTGGATAATACTCCTTAAGCTCTGCAATCGTTCTCTCCGAAATATAAGGGACTACCTGTTCTGATCCCCCAGCTGGTTCCATACATCATTGAATGTCAAGATGAATGACGTCATACTGGTTTAAATGCTTCTTAAAATCTGTGCTTTTGCTGATTTCCAAATCAGCGAACATTGCTTCTGAATTGCAGCCTCTGCTGTAATAGGCCGTTAGCATATTCGCTGTAACAGACTTTCCAAACCTTCTCGGACGACTGTTGCAAATATAGCCTTGTAACGTATTTAGCACCCTGTTTGTATATTTAATAAGTCCACTTTTGTCTACATAAATTTCAGAATTCAAAGCAACCTGGAACGCAGAATTGTCTGGATTAACAAACATTCCCATAATGTATCACGCTTCTTTCCCGGGCAGCATGGTACACCATGCCTGCTATATTTTAATTTTACCGTAGCTATTCAAAAGACAATTACATTTTATCATCTGACAAGGCAAATAGCAAGTTACTGTGAACGGTGTGAACCAACCGGTACAAGATCCACGCAGACAATCTCCGGAATATTGTTGAACCGCGGAATCACCTCCGTATTTCCAAGCCCCGCAGACAGAACCAGATGCCTTTTTCCATCCTTTGAATCAAAAACACCCTTCAGCCGTCCCGGAAACCAGCCCATATCCGGCGCATATACACCGCCGATCCCAGGTAAAATGACCTGCCCTCCGTGAAGATGGCCGGAAAACACGCAGTCCACGTTCCATTCCTCCAGGGCATCATTTTTCAGCCAGGCAATCGGAAGATGACTAAGCAGGATCTTGTAACGGTCGGTATTCTCAAAATCCCACAGAAACATGCATTCGCTAAGATCAGCTTCTTCCGTTTCCAGGTATTTGTCCGGCAGGCAGTAACCGTAAATGCCGCCGATGCGAAGAGACTGGCCTTTTACAGTAATATCCCGGTATTGGTGCTCCAGAACGATTGCACCGGCGTCCTGATACAGTTGTGTGACGTCTGTGCCAAAATTGTCCCGGTATTCTATCTCATGATTTCCCAGGGACAGATAGACGGGAGCAATCTCGCATAGAGAAGAAATTAAATTGGTAGCAATCTCTGTGACGGGCTCTCCGGAATTTAACAGATCCCCCGTAAGCAGAATCAGGTCGGGAGACTGACTTGCTATCCTGTCAATCAGCTCCTGATTGTCTTCTCCAAACTCGCTGTTGTGCAGATCCGTCAGCTGCAAAATCCGGATTGGGGTATCGATTTTGTCGGAGGGGATCTGATAGGAAGAGCAGCTTAGGGAGTGTTTCGATTGGTCTAGGTTGTGGCAGGTTGTGATTCCGAGGAATAGAAGTACGCTGATAATGAGCGTCCATTTGTGCTGCCGTAGCCATTTCATTGATAAGCTCCTTTACTGCCTATGTTTAATTACGCTTCATATGTAAAAATGGAATTTTTCCTTTAGTAACGGTATCAATCAAATTCATACTCTGTTCGAATTCAGGCAACTTAAAATAACACACGATGAAAATTATATTTGGAATAATCATACAGATCAACAGACGAACTGCAAAGATTTCCACCGCATTGCCATCAAATAAATTGCATATAAAATATGTACACATACACCCCGCGAATGTGACAATCACATAAAATAACATTCGTCGCAAAAAGTTTTTCTTATACTTGTGAGCAAAAATCACAGTAAACAGATTGTTCACTAACCATGGTATGCCAACAAATAACTTGCTAATTACTGTTGACAATATTATTCCAAACAGACCTATATGTTGAACCATAATCAAATTCAACGTTAAATTTGTTAACGCAGTGGCAAGCGGACGAAAACGATCTTCATGCCACATTCCTGCCGCATCTTTATACACATTCAAAACCCTATCCATTTCATAGATAAAGAAATAGATAACCAAACAAATCACAATTGAAAAGTCAAGAAGCAAGTGCTTTCCAAGCCAGATTGTAATAAATGGTTGATATAAACATAGAAAACATGTGCAACAAAATCCTGTAATCCAAGCAATAATAAACAATAACTTTTGAAAATCCATATAATTTTTTGTTGTACTTTCTGTAATAAGACTGTTTCCTATACCCGCCATACACGATGTAAAAATAATCTCAACAATTCCAATAATTGATGAAAAAATATAATAATAATTCTGATACTGTGCAAGTACATATAACCCTAAGAAGGCAGAAATCACAACGGAATCCGCTGAATTTACAACCACAGCTCCAACCTTCGAGGTAAATAAGTCCATCACTCTTCTATTAATAGCTTTTACTTCTTCCATAGGCAAAATACCATATGGCTTATATTTTGGAAATGTTTTTATCGATACTCCCGCATATATAAAATTTGAAATTATTTGCATACCTATAACAATAACCATGTATAAGTAGTAATTGGGAGCGAATATCAGAATCATCACTTGTAAAATCGTGGTTGCAACTGAAATGCAAGTAGAAATTATGCTTGCAATATCTACCCTTTGAAAAGCACTAAACAGACTATTTCTATATCCAAAGAGCCAATAGCCAGAAACGCTTACTGCCAAATTCATAAAATACAAAACATATAAGTTAACATCTGATGGTAAATCACTTTTGATCAGGTATGGTAAGAACGGAGCGGCAAACGTTCCAACAACTAGAATCACCAAACCAATTACTCGATAATAAAATCGATATAATTTGAGAAGTGCGCAGATTTTTTTCTCATCATCTTCTGCAATTGCTTTATACATTGAAAATATCATTGCATTCCCTACACCAAGTTCAGCTAGATTGAGTACGGACAACACTGATCCAAACAGACCATTCAATCCTAGGTATTCAATTCCCAACGTATAGATAAACAATGTTCTGGTAATAAACGGTGCTAAAAGAGCGTAGCTTTTTTGTATGATCCCCCATAATATATTTCGTGTGGCATTTTTTGCTCTTGCAAGTTTCATTTAAATACCTCTTATTTCTTAAAATATCTTAATCTAAAAAAAAGCAAAATATTTTCCAGTCGATTTCCTGCAAATAACATTTCTAAAGCTCGATAGTGTTTTCCTTTAGAATGTATTTCTTTCCATATTTTCCTTAAATCTTCATCGTCCGTCAACTTCCGAAATTCCGTCCATGACTGTTTAAAACATCTACTTTTTCCAAAAAACATTTTCTCCATGAGCCAAAAGTTAATGTTTGCAAACATTTGATAGTAAGTTAACATTAATTCTTCACTCTGTTTTGTCATGCAAACAACATTATAAGTGCATTTAAGACGTATAATTGTCTGTCCGAGTCTTTCGTGCTTAAAAGATGCCGTAGTTGAAGATTCGTTTTTTCGATAATAATAAAACTGTTCATGCAAAAAGCAATAGTTATCTGCTGCATATACCGCTTCAAAGTTAAAAATTGCATCTTCACCATACTTTAAGTTTGTTAAAAATGATACGCCCAAAATCACATCACGCTTAAATAATTTACAGTAGGGACCATAAAAAACCATGTCATCCACACTGTCCCCATCTCGAAATGGAATTGTAAGACGTAATAATTCTGTTTTTGTTGTCAGTTGGTTCAATGTTGTTAATGCCTTTGTATCTTTCTTCTCTACGTTTTGAACCACACACATCTCAAAAAAGCAAATATCACTTTTGGATTCCCGGATTTTTTTCAATACAGATTCACAACAGCGTGGTTCCAACCAGTCATCAGAATCTACAAACATAATATATTCTCCGGTACAAAACTTCAAACCGTTGTTTCTTGCTGTAGAAACGCCTTGATTTTCTTGGTGAATCACCTTAAATCGAGGATCTTTATCCGCTACATTATCGCATATACTACCGCTTTCATCTTCAGAACCATCATCTACCAAAATGACTTCAAGATCTTTATACGTCTGTTGAGCAATTGAATTCAAACACGTATTTAGATATTGACTTGTCTGATATACCGGCACAACAATGCTGATTTTTTCGTGAAATTCATTCATAATAATCAATCCATGTCAACGCTGAATGCGTCCATTTCCCCCTTGACAGATCAACTGCTCAATTTCTTGTACAGTAGTTCGGTTGTAGTCACCCTCTACAGTTTGCTTCAAACAACTTGCAGCAACAGCAAAATCAATCACTTCTTTATCATCTTTTCCGCAAATCAGTCCATAAATTAGGCCTGCCGCAAAACTATCTCCTCCTCCAACACGATCTACTAACTGAATTTTATAATTTGGTGAAAATACTGCCTTTCCCTTTTTAGAATTGTACAGTATGCCACTCCACCCATTGACACTCGCTGAAAAGCTCTCCCGTAACGTAAAAGCCACATATTCACAGCCATATCTTTGGCAGATTTCATTTGATATGCATATATAGTCACTCTTATCTATTTTTCCCTGCTCCTGAATGCTGTTTTTCGCAGTAATTCCCAATGTCCTATCTGCGTCTTCCTCATTTGCAATACAGACATCAACAAATTGCATTAGTTCTGGCATTATGGATTGTGCTTTTTCGCTACTCCACAAGTTTTTACGATAATTTAGATCACAAGAAATCGTTATGCCTTTCGATTTTGCAGTTTTACAGGCCTCCAAACAGATTCCAATCATGTCATCAGATAGAGCTGGATCAATGCCAGTCCAATGGAACCAGTCAATATCCTTAAAAATTTCATTCCAATCAAAATCGTTCAATTTTGATAATGAAAATGTAGAATACTCTCTGTCATAAATTATCTTTGACGGACGTTGCGATGCACCCTTTTCTAGATAATATAATCCCATACGTCCATCACCATATACAATCTTACTAGTATCGACTCCAAAATAGCGCAATGAATTAACTGCCGAAACCGCAATATCATTTTTCGGCAATTTCGTCAAGAACGCTGAATCCACACCCAAAATAGCCAATGAAACTGCTACATTTGCCTCAGCACCGCAAAAGGAGGTCTCCAAACAATCTTTTTGAAAAAATCTAGTATAGCCCGGAGAGGCTAGTCTTAACAATATTTCTCCAAACGTTAATACTTTCATTTAGTTACTCTTCCCACCATTCAATCAAACAAAACGCCTACAGTATCACAATATTTCTTGGTCTTGTAAGAAACCGGATAGGTATTTCGTTGCAATACGTACGAAGAACCTTTGTCATTCCTTCATTCATTGCATCCAATACCGCATTTCTTGTGACAAACGCAAGGCGACTGTCTCCATAATTCTCATTTGCATCATGTGCATATCCATCAAAGCCAGCAAGGTAAATTTCCTTGGCACCATACATACTCAAAAACTTTACTGCCATCAGCCCGGCATTATCCCGAACTTCCTGAACATTCGAAAGTAAATCACGATAATTCAGCTGTAGATAGATATTATCAGCTGGAATGTTGGATGTTACAATACATTTACAACGTTTTTCCGGCTCTAATTCCCTAAACCTGCGCAAATTACTTAGAAAAATATAATTTACATCTATCTCTGGATAACAAAAGTTTACACTGATTGTGACAACATTCTCTTTGCTAGAAAAATCAACGATTTTTTCCTGCTCATCAAATGAGCTTTTCCCTGGTGCGACTAATAAAACCGTTTTCCCATTCAATTGCTTTTTCAGTTCATCCTTATGTTCTTCCTGAACATTCCCGGTTGCCATATACCGTAAATACAATTCTTCAATATATGTTCTGTCGAAGATATATTTTTTCTGCTCATCCATCATCTCGAATATTTCATTCATATCTCCAACAGTAAGCGTTTTTCTATCATCTAAATATCCAGCATAGTTGGGATGCGCATTGTGTGAAGCAGACAAATAATTCGCCAGTGAATATCCCCAGTAATTTTTCTGATAGAAATCATTTATAATGTCATCAATTATTTCCAAAAGAGGCTTTAGCTTGTACTTACCATCGGCATTTTCGTTAAGATACTGCACAAACAATTCTGTATTGAGATTGCCTGCACCACGTCCCATCCCGTAGACTGATGAATCAACAATTAGTTTTCGGTTTGTCTGCATATCCACCAGACTCTGAGCATTGGAATAGGCCAACTGCAGATTATTATGTGAATGAAACCCAATCCATATGCACGGTTTCAAATTGTGCTCGACGATATAAAATAGTCTCGTCAAATCCTTTCTTTTCATCATACCAAAACTATCAACAATATAAAACGCATATGGCTCTATTTCATTTACTCTACTGATCAGCTCCAGAAATTCCTCATCTGTATAAGCAACCGACACCATTGCTTGAACAAACACCTTATAACCTTTCTCTTTTACTTTTTGGCAAGCCTCTAATCCACCACTCATGTCCTTTTTATGAAAGGCGACCCTAATTCCATCCACAGACGCTCCATTATAATCAGGTAATTTCTTAGGGTCAAACTTTCCATAATCAGCCAAAACAACAAAAAGTTTTCCACCTCTGTTTTGGGGAATTATTCTTCCAACTTGTTCCAGTGAATTGAATCTTGTATAATCACTATCGTATTCTATAGATTCTTTAAAAAAGCCACATTCAATCACGTCTATATTGGATTCAACAAGACCATTTACGATTTTCTTTTCATTTTCAAATCCGAAATGGCAATCATTGCAGTAACCACCGTCCCGAAGTGTACAATCTAAAAGCTGCACTCGTCTCATTTTTTTATCCCTCTCCAATCAATTTTATATCGTATTAACTATCCTTTAGATAATTGTAGATTGCATCTGCAATCACAAAATCTTCCTTTTCATCTATATCAATACTTTCAATTTCTCCTACTTCTACAATAAAAGGGGATTCTCCAATCCTGCGGTCAAGTTCCGTGATTATTCTTTTTCTATAAATATAAAATCCACTAGTCTCTTCATAAAGCACGGGCAGATCCTGTGTTCGCGGAATATTATTCAGCTGATAATTGAAAGGTACGCCATCTTTCCATAAAAAATCTTGAAGCTTTTTGGCTGCAAATGATGAATCGAACTCTCCGGAAATAACTGCATTAAGACCCTTTTCAATGCTTTCCGCTCTAATAAACGGAGCTGTAGTATGCGTCATAACATAAATATCAGCCGGAACTTCCTCTGCAAAAGCCTTTAATACCTCATTCATTTTCGTCGTATCCTGATCAAGTGAAGAAGAACGTCTCAAATACTGAACGCCTTCCGGGATAAATTCTTTAATATCCTGATTGCTACAATACACATAAATCTCATCAATGGATTTAATATTCAAGAGTGTAGATAAAACATAGTGGCACAGTGGTTTTCCATTTGTAAATGCCTTTGTGTTTTTTTGCGGCAATCTTCGGTTATTCAATTTCATCGGAACAACAGCAACAATTTTCATCCTATTTCCTCCTGCTTTAATCCCCAATAATTCTGGAATTTATTCATTCAATTTCATCAACAGAGTGACAAATCTTGATCATATCACTATATTTCACAAACAATTTATGTGCAATTTCCCACATTTCTCCTGAAAGCAGTCGTGAATGGCAATGTTCATGATCCACGCATTCATATATTGAGTATGCTTTTACTCCCTGTCCCAAAATCAGAATCGGATTCAGTATACTGGATGATGAAATCGTAATAAGCACCTTATCAGACATGTCAACATTCATAAGGATTAGTTCCCAAGGTATACTTGTATCCTGATTTGTCTTATACCCTAACTCCAAAAAACGGTTATGCGGATTCCTAGGATGTATTTTAACCATGATTTTATCTCTTCCAACGCGCTCTGCCAATTTCTCGATGACCTCCAGATCATCAATTTGTACTCCCTCTGCAAAAAAAGATTCCTCTAAAAAAATATACTTCTTATCGTATACATCTGTGGACTTGTCATAAGCAAAAGCCTGATTGCAAAGTTTTCGAAATGTATCATCTTGACTGTCAATTTTCTTCAATTGCTCAACCTGAAATTCTGGTATCCAAACCATATTTTCCGGATTAAACACCAACAATTTTGTAACATTACCATAAATTGTTTTTTTTCGATAAACAATAGAGTGGAGCCATTTTTTGATTAAACTTTTAACTGGAATATATGTACTTTTATAATCTTCTTCATACAAACGGCTATAAGTAAATAATCCATCCTCGAAAATAATAAGCTTTAATCTTGAATATTGATGCGCCAATGCATCAAAAAGGAGCTGAGAAAAAAAATCTACATTAGCCATATAAAGTTCAGTATACTTCGCATTCAATTTAACAAAATTCTTAAGCACATGCTGTGGGCACATACTCATCATAATTCTCTGTTTTCGATCAAATAAAATCTTATGTCTTGCAAATGCACTACTCTCTACATAGTAAACCTGATCAAATATACCCGTTTTTTTTATATTTTCCGTCAGTGTTTTTGCACCGTTCATGTGATCTGATATAATTAGATCCGATACTTCTCTCTGGTGATATATGTATTTAATCCACATTGCCACCAAAACCTGATATACTGAGTTACAAACAAACAACTGTCTATTCATATTGTTTTCCTTCCATTTTCAATTATCCCATATAATTTCACTCCTACAATTTCAGTGTCTTTAACAAAATATGTTCCAAAGCAGGACTAATTGAAAATATCTTCCATTTTATCATTTCTTTTAACGGAACTCCTGTCAGGTTTCCATATTCTCGCCTGATTTGCTTCATTCGAGCATCATAGACGCTATCTTTGCTTGGCGCGCCCCAATAGTATTCTTCTAATACTTTTAATACTCTGGCTCTGGTTTCGTGGAGTAATTCGCTTTGTCCTATTTCCTGGTAAAATCGATAACGAATCAGCAGTGCCTCCAATGAGTCCAAGTGTCGCACATCATTTTTTACGCTCATAATACTTCCGACTCGCTGCGTCACATAATGATATCCCATATAATCTATACACGCAACACGCCCTGCCTTCCAAATAAGCTGTGCCGCTACAAACTCATCCTCGTGCCACTTCCCGGCAGGAAATGTAGTTTCGCATAGAAGACTGCGATGATACAGTTTGTTCCAAGCGACAATATAGAATAATCCTTTTTCCCGATAAAAACGCGGCAGAATTTGCTCTGCAGACAAACACTCGTTTTGAATAGGGGAACCATCCGACTCTCCAGTAGGCAAACCAGTCTCATCAACACAAAGCACATTACACAACGCCATTTTTGTGCCGTTCGACCGCACGGCCGCATAGAGCCTTTCGATCATTTCAGGTGCAATATCATCATCGCTGTCCACAAAAGCCAGATATTCCCCTGTAGATGACCGAATACCGACATTTCTGGCATCTGACAGACCGCCGTTTTCTTTATGAATAACCTTGATTCTCGGATCCTGAGTCGCCAGCTCATCACAGATTTGCGGGCAGCCGTCCGGAGAGCCGTCATCTACCAAAATGATCTCTAACTTACCATATGTTTGTTGTTGAATGCTTTTAACACACCGTGACAAATATTTTTCAACTTTATAAACCGGCACAATTACCGAAACTAAGATCTCCTCCATAACAGCCAACTACCTTTTTAATATGCTATGTATAATTAATTTCAATTTGTCAATCAACTTATATTCAGGATTTTTCATGCAAAGTGCACAATGTGCCCAAAGAATTGTTGTCAATCTTTTTTTCTTCTCTATATCCTTTGAAGACACTCTACATAATAATCCCAAAATATTTTCATATGCTTTTCTCACACAAACATAATATAATGTTTCTGAACGACTTCGACATATTTGCTCCATCAAAAGGAAAGCATCTATCACCGTCATTTCCTTATCCAAAACCGTAGAACTCTGCCTTGTCTCACCAATAGCGCTATCACTTCTTTGACGATACAAATAAATTATCCTATTACAGAATGCTACTTTTTTGCAAAAAAAAGAATATTGAAGAATAAACAGCCTATCCTCATTGAGTTGAATGACAGGATTAAATGTTAAGCTGTTTTCAACAATGACATTCCGAACAAACAGCTTGTCACAGAGATAACCCAAATAACTAAACTTCTTTTCCTCAAGCAGCTCTCTTGTAAAAGTATTGGTATCGATTTTGGAAATCTCAAACTCAGGTGATAGCTTTAATTTTTCTCCTTCCTCGTTGATATACTGCATTCTCCCTATTACAAGGCTGTCTTCTCCTGTCCAAGCCTCCAATAAATCCTGATATGCTGTAGCAGGCAGCTTATCATCTGAATCCGTAAAAATGACAAATTTTCCAATTGCCCTTTGTAAGCCCGCGTTTCTAGCTACGCTAACGCCTGCATTTTTCTGATGAATCACTTCAATGCGATCATCCCGTTTTGCGAATTGATCACAAATCTCCCCACTTCCATCCGTGGATCCATCATCAATTAAAATGACTTGCAACGCATTGTGTGTCTGATGCAAGATGCTGGAGATGCATTCCTTTAGATATGGCTCAACATTATATACAGGAACAATTACTGAGATTAAATTTTCCATCTTCTCACCAATCATATTTTTATCAATTCGGAAACAACGGGAATTCTTCCAATCATCCACACAATGATACTACTTACAAATACCGTTATCATACAATATATCAAATTTAGAATTCCATTTGTTCCAAACGCCGGTATAAAATGCACCATCGCAGCCAAAATAAACGGATGCACAATATATACCCCCATGATACAAGAAGTAGCCATTTTAATTGCTGGTATCATCGCATCATTTAATTTTGCTTGATAAAGATATAAAAAGGCACAAAGCGTTGCCATAATAACAGGGAGTGATCCATAAAATCCTTCTACCATAATTCCCCCAAAACAATGCGTTCCGACAATCCATTGCCATGCCACCAAAACGAACAAAGCCATTACTACATACATATCTCTATATTTGCAAAACCATACACTGATTTTTCCACTATGAGTCACAATAAAACCTCCAAGCATATAATAAAAGAGCCATTGCCACAATCTAAATGTCTGAATAACTGATAAGCTCATCTGTTGCCCAGCAGCAATGCTGATTTCATCAATACAAATGCACACTCCACCTAGAAATGCAAGTAAGCCTATATATACTCTGGGAGTTTTTTGTTCCATCTTTCTCAAAATTGGCAAGAGAAGATATAAAATAATTAACGCACCGAAAAACCAGAAATGAAAAAACAATCCCTTCTGTAAAAAGTCCATGAAGAAACTTTCTATGAAATTTCTCATCTCATGATAATATAGAAAATATACAATGGCGTGTATCATTTCCCAAAAAAAGCAAACAGCAAGTATCTTGATTATTTTTTTAGCCACATATTTATATGAAATGTTCTCTTTCAAAAACGCCACATAACCACTGCACATAAAGAAGATAGGAATGCTCAACGAACAAACCAGTGTTACAATACGATTAACCATGCCAAGTGAACCGTTCACTGTATGAAGAGAAACAACGCCAATACATGCCATCACTTTCAATAAATCTATTCCATATATTCTTTGCTTCATAGTCTGTCTTTCCTATTAATTAATATAAAGAGTTACTTTATGGTTTTACTTTATCCCCTAAGTTACCTTTCCATCCATCATAAACACCTTTAAAAAGCATTTTAATGGTTTCCATCTTTTTACATTTCAGTGAAATAATTGCAAGAAGTTTAACAAATATCAGTTCAAACAAAATCCCTTTATACCACCCTTGCAATTTATACATATATGTAAAATTTCTGGCCGCATAATACTCTTTCCATGGAGCTTCTACGAAAAAAGGAACTTTTACACCCATCACAGTTTTCTCCACCGTTTCCGGTCTTGGATGTATATACTTAGCCTCAGTCACCGTTACTACATACGCTCCAGCAGCAAATGCTCTCTGCTTGTAATCCACTTCATCTCCTTTAATAAAAAACTCTTTATTGGGATAGCCAATTTCAGATACCAGTTCACGCGAGATCAATGTTCCATTAAACGGATTTGCTGCTCCTTCTATCAGCCCATTTTTCGCCGTCATCATAGCTTCTGCCACAGTGTACATATGATCTATTTTAAAAGAAAGTAAATTTCCCTTCTGTACTAACGCATTCGCAAGCAATTTATGCTCTCCTCTATTCTCATCATACAGTTTCTTAGCTGCACAATACAATATTTCCATAGTGTGTTCATCTGCCATACGTCCATCATCGTCCATTAAAACTATCCAGTCAGCTCCAGCTTCATATGCTGCTTTTACCCCTGTATAAAAACCACCTGCTCCACCAATGTTCGTTTCTGTCTTTAAATATATAAATGGCTCCGTTGTCCATCCGCAATTTTTCAAATATTCAAATGTACCATCAGTAGAACAATTATCCACTATAATAATTGAATCAAATGGTATAGTCTGTTTTAGAAGCATTTCAATATTTTGACCCAATAATTCTTTTCTGTTATATGTCACTATAACTGCTGTTATCATAAATCTATTCTCCATCTTTAGTTACACGATTTTTCAGGAACGCATATACTGCAGGCATATAACATGCCATTATTGCCTGCTGTTTTCTTCCTTTTCCATATTGTGCACTTTTTAAATAATCCTTCAAATAACATCTCGCATATCTCTGCAATTTTTTCAAAGCAGCTTTATCTTGTAAATTGCTGTTCTGATATTGCCAAATCAAATTAATCGCTGTATTACAGATTTCTTCTTTCGCAGCTTGTACAAGCTTATCATTCTCGCTACTTTCAATGATTTTCTCATATGTACGTATCGTCTCCATTTTTTTTATGGAAAACTCACTATGTGTAGCAGCTCCACTACGCTGATAATAGTGGTAAAGTCTTGTACTTGGCACAAAGCATACAGTGTCACAATATTTAAGATAATGAAATGCAAACTCCAAATCTTCTGTAGTTCCTACATCATCCAAAAAGCGTAATTTATGTTCTCTGATAATATCCAAATGGTACAATTTATTCCATGCAAATCCACCCATTTTAGGCGGAATAAGCAAAGCTTGTTGTGCCGTTACTCTATCCATACAATTCGGCTTTTGCCCTTCGTTTGCAGGAACACATTTCTCATCCGTATCTACATAATAACCAACACACAGCAAATCCGTCTGATAGTAATTCTGAAGTTCAACCATTTGTGAAACATAGCCAAGTTCAACCCAGTCATCAGGATCGGGGAAAATGACATACTTCCCCCGTGCGGCATCCATCCCTACATTTCGTGCGGAAGATAATCCACCATTATTTTTGTGAATTACCCTGACAAGAGCGGGATACATTTGCATATAATCATCACATATCTTAGGACTGCTATCCGTAGAACCATCGTCTACCAAGATAATTTCATAAGCTGATGATTGCTTCACCAACGTATCCATACATCTGGGTAAAAGTTTTTCCATGTTATAGACGGGAACTACAATTGAAACCATGCTTCTACCTCTCCTATTCTCCAGCAACTTTTATATGCTTATCAACATTTTCTCAACTTTGCGCACTGTCTTTTCTGCGCTAAAATCTTTTCCTCTTATTTCTGCCTGCTTCGTATAGTATTCCAACAGCCCCGGCTCATCAAAGAACCTCTTAATTCCCTGATACAAGGCCTCATCATTGTTTTCAACCACGAGACCATATTCATTATTCTCCCCCAACATTTCCTTCATTCCGGAAACTTCTACAGTGCAAACAGGTATTCCAACGATCAGTGCCTCAGTGGCCGCAGTAGAAAAACCTTCCGCAAAACTGGCACAAATAAATAAATCGCATTTTGCCACATATTTGTAGGGATTTAACTGATACCCCAAAAGGGTAATGTTGCGTTCAAGCCCATTTTCTTGAATATATTCCTGAAGGCTATTACGTTCCGGCCCTTCTCCTAGCACATAGAAATGAACCGGATACTTTTGTTCCTTCAACTGTTTTACAATCCGTATCACTCGGTCAAAGCCCTTGCTCTTTAGCAACTTTCCCACGCCCACTAACTTGATCTCATCGGTATCCATCATTCCCTGATCCACCTCTTCCTGTGAAAGTTGAATGATTTTATCACTCTCATTGGTGTTATACAACACCTCATGAGGCACAGGAATCTGCAACACCCGTAAAAAATCCTGCTTTACAGTCTGAGAAACACAGATAATACTATCAAATCGCCGATAGCACGCTTTTGCATCTGACACATTTCTAAAAGATACTGCTGCCCGTTCTGTCGTATGTTGTTCAATATGGATCCATGCCAACTTTTTAACAGTCGGATCACTGCACCCGCTGATTACTCGAGCACAAGGTCCTTCCAAATATGCTACTTCTATATCGTAACGTTCCTTAACAATGAGCTTGTGAAGTTGCTCTGGGCTAAACATTTTCATCAGATGTGAATTACCTGGAATCATTTTTTTACACCAAGTCTTGTACCTTACACTTTTTCTTAGAAACTGACGATTTTCTCCACTGTCAAAAAGTGTCATTACAGTAATATCAAATTTTGAGTTGTCCATATTGTTGACAAGATTTACCAACACTTTCTCTGCACCGCCTTGTCCCAGGTCGTGGATTAAAAAAAGTACCTTTTTCATAATGACACTTTCCTCCTATGCCATTCTGCTTCTCTTATTTTCTTATAGAAACTATTAGACAATATACATGTTGTGCCTAAACTCTGAAGCAGACGTACCCCTCAATGGCATTTTCTTTGTGATGTACCACTGCAGGATTTCCAATAACAACAGAATGATCGGGAACATCAAAATTCACATAACTGTTCGGTGCAATCAAGACATCGCTCCCTATATGAACGTTTCCAACTACAGTTGCATTGATTCCAATATAAACATTATTTCCTATATGCGGAGAACCTATATTTCCTCGATTCACTCGCCCTATAGTGCATCCTTTATGAAGATTTACATTGTTTCCAAGGACAACTCCCTCTCCAACAGTTACATTATATGGATGTCCCAGATATAATCCTTTTCCAATCGATGCCTTCGGTGAAATTTCCAAGCCATATTTTCTAGAAAGCCAATAAAGTGCTACACGAGCCATCACGCTCTGTGTCTTTTGATACTTTCTATACCAAAATGCAAATTGAAGATTATGAGCAGCAAACCAATGCATTAAACTTAATAGGCCAACATGATATTGCTCTCCTGTCATTCGGTAATAGTCATATATATAGATGTTTGTCTGCAAGATTATCAATCTCGATTCTATTACTGTCAACCATTTGCTTTTGCCTTATTCCTAACAACCGCCGTCAGTACCCACCCTAGCGGTGTACATAAAACTGTCAGCAACTTTCTAGGCGACTCCTGAATATAGTACTTATTCCTTGCAATCTGACTACTGGAACAATAATGAATGCAATCCCTAATCAATCTTTTTTTGCTAATAGGATACTTCATAGCAATTTTTCTCAAGAAAGCGAAGCCTTGTGGATTCTTCAAGTATTGCTTCCACATAGTACTTGTCGACCCATCCTCCTGATACTCAACTTCACACACTACTTCATTCAAAACAAACAACTTATACTTCTGATCTACCAATGTATACTTATAAACCAGCCCTACATACTTTTCTCCGTTAAATACCGGATAAGGAGGAACGCTGTTGATCACATCTGTACGGTAAATCAGCTTTTTATCCCCTGAACCTCCTGAAGCATAATATCCCCCTAATGTAGTGTCCTTCATTCCATCCGGAAATCCTTTTCCAATAATAGTTCCGGAAAAGTCAGCATCCAGTGCAATCAATCCGGCATAGTCCTTTTTTCTGACATTTTCCCATGCACATTTGATTTTTCCAACGGATCCTGGCGCCATCTTATCATCTGAATCAATACAAACATTCAATTCTGTATGAATATTCTCGTAAGCTGTGTTATGCGCAGTATGCATTCCTCCATTTTCTTTATAAATATATTGAATTTCAAATCCGTTTTTTTCTTTTTGCCATCCCTTAACCAAATCAGCTGTTTCATCTGTCGATCCATCATCGACGATTAGCCAGATGAAATCCTTGCAGTCCTGCTGACATAAGCTTTCATAAGTGCGTGGTAAGGTATGTGCACGATTATAAGCCGGTGTAAAAACAGTCAAAAAAGCCATTGCGATTATTCTCCATATTTTGTCAGATAAAAGTTTTCCAGTTCTTCGGCAGCCGTTACGATATCATATCCGGCAGCTTGAATTTCGCTCAAATGATTTTCTCTCTTTGTTTGCGATCTTTCTACGATATGTTTGGCCCAATCACACGGCATATCTGTTAATTTCATCGTTGTTACTAATCCAGATGTAATAATGCACTCCTTCGGAACTCCGTCAGATATTACACACTGCAAACCGGCAGCTTGAGCTTCAATCATAGTAACCGGAACGCCTTCATACAACGATGGAAAAACAAATACATCCATTGCACTAAGCAAGTCTGCCACATCGTTGCAAACACCCGTGAAAATCACTTTATCTTCTAGTCCCAGCTTTTTTACTTTGTCTTGTATATGATTTCTTCCCTCTCCATCCCCCACAAGAAGTAATTTTGCATTCGGCACAAGCTTCACACATTCACTGAAAATATCCAACAGAAATGTATGATTCTTTTGCGCGTCAAATCGCCCTATATGACCAATCACCAGATTCTGTTCCACATGGAGCTTCTCGCGCATCGCAACTGCCTTCGCGCAGGAATACATATAAGCGGATGCATTTATTGCATTGTGCAAGATTTGATACCGATGTCCGGCAAACATCCAATCTCCGGCATTCTTCCCACATGCAAAACAATCCGTTGCAAACTGCGTAATTTGCTTCATATAATGTCGCTTAATGATATATTTCAGATTCCTATCCTGATTGCTGTTGTGACTATGTGCAATACGTACCGGAACACCACACTCCTTCGCGCACTGCAACGCCACAGAACTAAGACAATCCTGATGAACATGAACAATCTTATATTCCGGATGTGCCCGAAAGAAACGCTTCAGCTCCTCACGATACCCTCTGCTCCATGGAATAAGACGAGAAACACGATAAATTTTTCCACCCATAGACAAAATTTCTTTGTCATAATCAGCTTCAAAGTCGCGATGTACTAAAAAATCAAACTGCACCTTATTTCGATCTATATGGCGATAATAATTCATCAGCATAGTTTCAAGACCACCACGCCCCATATAGGTAACTACTTGTAAAACTCTAATCATCTAACTTGCCTTTCTTATAGAATCCCCCATGTAAAGTGCATCTGAAAATAGAAAAATACACAGTAGCAACATATTGCAATTATTTTGACAAGACGTGCTGATTTTTCTGTAAACATATGTTTGATTTCCCATGGTAATAAAATACACTGTGACCACAAGCTTATATATATAGGTAATCTACCCAGGAAGATGCCCGATGTCACCATCGAAATTACGTATAATCCGCATACGATAGCACTTGCACCAACAGCCGTGTTGATCATCGGATCATTTTCCGCCTGAACATATTTCAGTCCTATCAGAGATAAAATCATCGGAATCGAATATACCAGAACACGAAGAGGATTTGTTCCATCGTCATTCCAAGACTTATAATCACTTACCACATTCCGATACTGTGTTTCTGCCAACATAGAATCCATAACATTTGTAAACTGATCTACAAACAGCAACGCAGCCAAACACGCCAAAATACAAAGCACTGTTTTCTTATTCCAGGCCTTTCCCTGTATGATGAAAATAATCGGAATCATCAAAAGTACCGACTGATGCATCGTAGATGCCAACAAAATAATAAGAATGCTTGGAATGTATTTTTTCTTTAAAATGAAAGGCGTAGCAGCATAAGCAATAACAACTGCTGTGAACTGCCGGATGCCATTAAATGTCCAGGATATATAATCTGTAGATGCAATAAACAGGAAAATACTGAACCAGTAATCTTCTGAATATTTTCTAAACATCCACACAATAATCAACAGCTGAAACGCGGCAAGCAATACGAAAAAAAGCCTACAAGAGTCACCAAAAATACTCTTTTCCAACGCCATCAACAGATAAAAGCCTTTATCTTTTGTGACACTTGAAAGATAGTTTCCAATCTCACCAAACGAAGATGCACATTCCCGAAATGCTTTCTGATATGACCCGGTATCTCCAAAAGCATTCGACCGAAATCCCGCCCATACGATATACGGCGCAATCAGGATCAATGCTGTCGGCATCGTCCATCGTTCTACTTTTCTCCCATTTACCAGTTCCTGCTGCTTTGGAATAAAAAGTGCTAACACTCCTCCAATGAAAATCCAAATCAGCAACCACCAATAATTCGTCAATGTCATGTCATTCTCTCCAGTTCCCTTTTATAATCCAATCCCCTCATTCTTTTTCAAGTCCTCACTCTTTCCCAATTCCTCAATCCTCAAATATAAAACAGCTTATATGCACACGTCCAATCCCTCGCACTACTCCTCCCCAAAGAACCTGCATTTATAAGCTGCTCTCTATCATCCGTTTAGCTTTTCTCCAACTCCCATTTCCCTCGTAAGTTTCCGATCCGATTTGTCTTTGCCTGTTTTTACTCCAGGCTCCTCACCGTTCTCTCCACCACAGCTTCCTTCCGAAACTCTCTTTTCATCTTCTCTCTTCCTGCTTTTCCCATTTTTGCCCGTTCTTCTCTGCTGCAATGCAGCATCTTTTTCATTGCCTGGTACAGCATCTCTTTGTTTTTTGCTTCAACCAGCAGACCGCTTTTTCCATTTTCTACGCTTTCCCGGCAGCCCGGGATATTGCTTGTAATAACGGGGCGGCCGGTTGCCGCTGCTTCCAGGAGGACATTGCTCATGCCTTCATGATAGCTGGGAAGAACGACACAGTCTGCTTCTGTATAAAATGGGCGCGGGTCTGACTGAAAGCCGTAAAAATGGGCGATTCCAAGCTGTTCCAGTTCTTCTACCTGCTTTTTGTAGATATCTTCAAAGAATCCGGCCAGATCAAGGACAAAGTCTTCGTTTTCTTCTTTCAGCCGCCGAACGGCATAAAAGAGTTCTTCTATTCCTTTTTCTTTCATGATTCGTCCGAGATACAGAAAATGGACACGGCTGTGGTTCGGGTAAGGTTCCATTTTGTATTTTTCCAGGTTAATTCCCGCACCGGGCAGGACAACCTGACGATCTGCCGATACGATGTTCCGTTCGCCAAATTCGCGGGCGTTTTCTTTATTTTCAAAAAAGACATATTTTACTTTTCGGAAAGCGATTCGATACAGTACCGTAACAAATCCGGCCAGTACTGGTTTTTGGAATGCAGTTCCAAGACCCTGCACGTTGGCATAATAGGGAATCTTTTTGCAACTGCAGAGCAGACCCATATAGATATTTGGTTTAATGGAATATGTAAGCACAAAGTCCGGGCTGATTTTTTGCAGAAGCCGCTTATAATCCCGCAACAGCTTTGCCTCAGCAAAGGGATTCACACCACGTCGGTTCATGGATACAGGAATACACTCGATTCCCATTTTCCGAAAATCTTCTTCATGCCCGACAAATGGCATGGCAAGAATCACTTCATGCTCTTTCTGCAAGGCTTCCACCAATTCTTTGCGAAACTGCCAGAACATATACGAATGATTGGTTACAATTAGAATTCGTTTTTTCATTTTTCTTTCCTGTTTCGGTGTAATATTTCGCATTGTTTCATTACTAATTTCATTATTTTTCTTTATAAATTATATCATCTTTCAATCAATATGCAATTACTTTTCTCATTATTTTCCAGCTTCTGTGCAAAACGGGGCAGCATGCTTTCATCCCCAAAAACATCCTGCCCGTTTCTTCCTATCTTTTGCTATCTTTGCTATTTTTCTATCTTTTGCTGTCTTTTACTACTTTTTCTATCTTTTACTGTTTTTTACTGCTTTTTCTATCTTTTGCTATCTTTGCTATTTTTTTATCTTCTTCTATTTCCCAACCTTCACAGCCTCTTTTGCACCCTTCATCTGCTGTTTTTCCAGTCTTCCTTCGTGAATTCCATCCTGCCGCAGTACGGCTCCTGCTGTTCTCCAGAGACATTCCAGATCCATTTTGAGCTGGATATGGTGCACATAATATCCATCCAGTTCAGCTTTTTGCCGGATCGGCAGCTCATCGCGTCCATGGATCTGTGCCCATCCGGTAAGACCCGGACGGACGCTGTTTGCGCCGTACTGCTCACGCTCCGTAAGGAGGTCATACTGATTCCAGAGTGCCGGACGCGGGCCAACCAGCGCCATATCGCCCTTCAGGATATTAAAGAGCTGTGGCAGCTCATCGAGGGATGTTTTCCGGAGAAACCGTCCGACTCTTGTGATGAAAAGATCGGGATTATTCAGCATATGGGTCGGCATATCATGTGGGGTATCGATACGCATCGTGCGGAATTTATATATGTAAAAATACGTGCCGTTCTTTCCTGCCCGCTTCTGCCGGAAGAAAATCGGTCCCGGCGAATCGAGATGGATCGCTATGCCAAGCAAAATCAGCAACCACGACAGTGCTGCCGTTCCAACCAGTGCAAGCAGCCGGTCCAGCAGATTTTTCAGATACATTTGATAAATTCCAGATTCCCTCATGTTTTCTTCCCCCTATTCTTTCACCGACTGGTTACTTTTCCGGCCTTCTTTTTCTTTTCCATAGCCGTACTTTCCGTAACCATAACCATATTTTCCGTAGCCATAACCGCCATAGGTGCTGTATCCGTAGCCTGTCGCACCCTCCGGCACGCCGTTCAGTACATAGCCGCAGACCGGAATTTGCGAATCCTCGAAGAATTCCAGTGCCCGCTGTACTTCACGGTCCTTGGTAGTTCCCTGGTGTACGACAAGAACTGCAGAATCTGCGATTCCGCCCAAAAGGGATGCATCCGACAGTACTCCGCACGGCGGCGTATCAATAATCAGAAGATCCGCATCCTCTTTCAATTCTTCGATCAGCGTTTTCATCCGCGCGGAACGCAGCAGGCCGGCCGGATTTTGTGTACTTCCGACACCCGGCAGAATTTTCAGCGACAGATCCCGATAATCGGTAAGTGCCTCATCCAGGCTGATCTGTCCTTTCAGCACTCCTATGATTCCACGTCCCTTCCGCTCGGAAAGTCCGATACACTTCAATACCGACGGATTTCGCAGATCTCCGTCCAGCAGCACTACGCGGTACTTCTTCTTTGCGAATGCTTCTGCGAGATTCACGGCAACGGTTGTCTTTCCCTCTCCCGGCACAGAGCTTGTCACAAGCAAAACAGGACAGTCGGCTTTTCCAAGCCCGTCCTCTGTTCTTGTCCGGATGAGCTGCATTGCTTCTTTGAAGGAATCCGGCACTTTGGGGTTACAGATCGTGATGGTCTGTTCTTTTACGTTGCTTCGTTTCTTGATTTTCGCCTCCGGCAGATTTCCAAGGAACGCTGCGTTCGTCAGCTTTTTCACGTCATCTGCCTGGCGAATTGTTTTTCTTGTTCTCACATAGATGAAGACCAAAAGCAGTGCAACGGCAAGTCCCGCCGCTGCTCCGATCATTCCGGCATGTACCGCATCCTGGCTGTTGATCGGGGATACCGGTACGCCGCTGTCGTCTACCACCGTCAGCGTTGTCGCACCGATTATGTACTCTGCTACCTCCGGATAATTGGTAATGACGGACTGAAGTACGCGATATGCCGTATCCGGTGAAGAATCTTTTACGCGAATTGTGAACAGGTTGGTGTTTTCCATCACGCTCGCCTCAATTTGGGATGTCACTGCTCCCACCTGAAGATCCCGTGCTACAACATCCTTTAATACACCGCTTGTTACGATATAAGGAAAGGTTTTTCCAAGCTGCTGCGCCGTCACATTGTCATAATAGGAATAGCCGACCGCGCGGTTTGATCCGACCACAAATGAGGTGTATGCCTCATACATGGGCTGATACCGCAGCTTTGCCGTCAGAAAGGAGCCGCCTCCCATGAGGATCACAAGAATCAGCACGCCCAAAAAGAATTTTCGGAATGCCTGGAAATATTCTGCCAGAAAGGCGATCAGATCGATTTTCTCCGGTTCCGCCGAATAGGTTTCATACGTTTCTCTGCTCATGCTCTTTGCTCCCTCTTATCGTTCTGCCCTGCTGTAGGTGCCGTATCCATATCCATAACCGTAGCTGTTGCCGATCCGCTCACCGAATCCCGGGTAAACATTTCCAAATACACAGCCGATCACTTTTTCCTCTTTCTGGTTCAATGCATCAATCGCATCGTTGATATCCCTCGTCAGTACGCCGTCCTGCCGCACGGAAAGAACTGCCGCATCGGCATACTCTGCAAGCTCTTCTGCATCCGCCGTCATTCCCATCGGCGGCGTATCCAGAATAATGTAGTCCATATTGGTCCGGCATGTCTCCAGAATCCGGTGGAAAATCTCACCGCCGATTGCAAGCGACGGCTCTTCCAGACGATTACGGCAGATTCCGGTATATACGTTGGTATCCTTGTGTTTCTCAAAAACGCCGGATGCCGACTCTTTTCCGAGGACAACCTTTCCGAAATCCTTTCCGTCTTTTTCCGGAATCTCAAAGATTTTATGTAACGCCGGCTGTCGGAAATCGCAGTCCAAAAGCAGTACACGGTTCTGCTCTTCTGCAAGGGCAAGCGCCAGATTTGCCGCAAGGGTCGATTTTCCTTCATTTTCCGCCACACTGGTCACCAGCAGCACTTTTCCGCCTTTTCGGTCCAGACGCCCCCGCACACGCGATGCAATACGCTTTAAGGATTCCACATACAGAAAGCTCCGCGCCGGATTGGTAATCAGCATGGAGCTGTTTTTCTTCTTCTTTTCGTGATACACAACGCCCAGCAGGTCCGCATCGATTTTGCGGGTGAATTCTGCCTCATTTTTGACGGTATCCCGCAGAAAGGAAAAGAGTCCGATGAGTGCCGCCATAGCAAGGGCTGCCGCAAGAAATGCGGTCGCGGCATACTTTTTGGTCGGAATCTGGTTCGATGGCACACCGGAAACCTGCGGCTGCTGCAGTGTCTCCAACACTACATTCGGAATAATATAGTCGGAAATGCTCGTATAATTGTTCAGTACCGACTTTAAGATCCGAAATGCCATTTCCGGCGAATCTGCGGTCACAGACAGCTCCATCAGATTGGATTCCGGCACAATGGAAGCATTCATTTTTGCCGGAAACGAGGACAGGCTGAGCTCCTCCATCACTTTTTTCTTCAAAATCGTATTTTCCAGAATTGCTTCAAATTTCTGTGCCATCTCATATGTGGCCGACAGGCTCGATGCCGCATTGGCATCCACCCCGCGTCCCATAACGGCAAATGTGGTTTTTACCGTATACCGGTCTTTGTGTACGGTCGCCATCACAGTATAGGTTATCATTGCCGCCGAACAGGCAATCAGAAGGATGACCCACCAGTTTTTTGCAATGTCGCACAGAATACTTCGGAGATCCCAGTCTGTTTTGCTGCTCTGCCCGTTTCCTGTTCTGTCGTATTCTCCCATCTGGATCCCCCCTATTCGTTTACACAGACGATCAGGCGGACGGAGCTTGTCTGCCCATCCTCCGCTGTCGCAGTGTATGTCACTTCATAAACACCCGCACTGCCGGTATCGACCGGATTGTCAATGGAAAACTGATTTTCTCCCAGAAGCTCTTCTTCATACGAAGCTGCATGAAGCGCACCGTCTTCTCTCTTTTCATACAGCATCTGATCCACACTCACGCTTTCCAGATATGCCTGCGGATCAAATGGCTGCTGCAGATCCAGATGAATCAGGTAATCGCTCAGGGTAATCTGCGGCCTTCCGTTCTCCTCTGCCGGATCGTAGAGTTCTACTGTCACCGGAAGACTTGTCACATCTCCGGCGCGGTTTGCAACCGAATATGTCACGTGGTACAGTCCCGGTGTACTGCTGATCTCATCCTCGTAAGAAATCCGGATGCGGTCGGTAATCGTTCCGTCCAGGCAGTCCTCCGCGGAAAGTCCCTCTGTCAGATCATCTGCATTCAGGCTGAACCGCAGCGGGCGATCCAGGGAAAAGACCGGTGAGGTGTAATCGTTATACACCAGTTCCCGCTCCGCATGCGTAACGTGGTTATCGGAATCAAAGGCGACGATACTGATTTTCCGCCGCCCTTTTTCCACAAAATTCGAAATATGTTCCACAGCAAGAGAACTCGTCACATCGCCGTCTTTTTTATCGTAAGCAGTTACTCCGGCCAGAAGTTCTGACTCCTCTGCATGGATGCTGGCAGAAATCTCACTGTTGTCCATCGTAATTTCCGGCCCTTTTCCGTCTTTTCCCGTCTGCTGCCGCACCAGACACCCGCCAAAGGCAAGTGTGGAAGCCAGAAACAGAATGAGAACTGCCGCTCTCGTTTTGTGCATATCAAAGATGCTCCTTTCGTTTCTGTAACGCCATTCTTCCTGTTTTTAGAGGAACCAGCGTCTTTTCCGTTTTCGTTCCGGGGACGGTTCATAGAAAATCTGACGGTCCTCCAGGATTCTTCTCGGATTCACTTTCACTAAAAGCTGTGCATACGCTTCTCCATACCGCTCCTCCAGAAACTGCCGGACTGGCCGCATGTCCGTGGTCCGGTAATCGGCTCCGTGGGCATCGCTTGCCACACAGCCCGCAAGGCGGTTTTCCAGTAGAAACCTTGCTGTCCGCTCAGCCTCTTCTCCAAATCTTCCAAACACGCTTCCTTTGTTGATCTGCAAAACCGCGCCCATTTCCCGGAATTCGTATAGAAGCTCCGGTGTATCCTGCACGCAGAAATACCGCTCCGGATGCGCCAGCACCGGGATTTTTCCCATCGCCGGAAATTCCAGCAGCCGCTTTCTGATTCCGTCCGGCGCCATATCAAACGGCACCTCGATCAGATAATAGCGGCTCTCATGGAGCGGTATCAGCTTTCTCTCTCTGATTTTTTTCTCCAGCGGTCCGATGCTCATGATTTCCATGCCGCGCACCAGGCTGATGGGAATGTGTTCTCTGTTGATTTCCCTCTCCAGACGGTAAAATTGCTCTTCTAACTGTTCCGATTCGTAGTTGACGTATCCGTCCTCCACGCCTTCGATTCCCGTCTGGTTTGCATGCGGCGTCACCGCGAGGATACGCACCCCGCTTTGTGCCGCCATTTCTGCCATTTCAAGGGAGGTGGACAAATTCGGGGATCCGTCGTCCACTCCCGGCAGAATATGTACATGAAGGTCCGTCATCCCTGTTTTTCTCCTTCGTACTGGTATTCCGGTACCATTTTCTTTACCAGATAACAGATGTCCGGACATTCGTTTTCCGCTTCCTTCGCGAGTTCCTTTATCTGCTCCCGGAATACCTTCTCGTCAAATGCAATCTGTCTGCCGATAAAAATCCGGCTGTTTTCTGTGGTCTGCATGCCCTCTTCATTCATCAGAAGTTCCTCATACAGCTTTTCGCCGGGTCGCAGGCCAATGTATTTGATCTTGATTTCTTTTTCCGGCTCATATCCGGAAAGGCGGATCATATTTTTGGCCAGGTCTGCGATTCTGACCGGATCTCCCATATTCAGGACAAAGATCTGACCGTTTTTCGCATAGGCGCCTGCCTCAAGTACAAGGCTGACTGCCTCCGGAATCGTCATAAAATATCGAATGATATCCGGATGCGTAACCGTCACCGGACCGCCGTGTTCGATCTGACGGCGGAACAGCGGAATGACACTTCCGTTGCTTCCCAGTACATTTCCAAAGCGCACTGCCGCAAACTCTGTCGTGCTGTGTCTTCCGATCAGCTGAATCACCATCTCACAGAGCCGCTTGCTCGCTCCCATGATGTTGGTCGGGTTGACTGCCTTGTCTGTTGATATCAGGATAAACTTCTTTACCTGATAATGGCTTGCTGTGCGCGCCGTTTTTAAGGTTCCAATAACATTGTTTTTAATCGCTTCATTCGGGCTGTCCTCCATCAGCGGCACATGCTTGTGGGCTGCTGCGTGAAAGACGATGTCCGGCCAGTACTTCGAAAAAATTGATTCCAGCCTCCGCTCATCCCGCACAGAACCAATCAGTACTGTCAAATTGAGATCTGGGAACTCCCATTCCAGAGATTTCTGAATCTGGTACGCATTGTTTTCGTAGATGTCAAAAATGATCAGATGCCCGACGTCGTGTCCGGCCAGCTGGCGGCAGATCTCACTTCCGATCGAACCGCCTCCGCCTGTTACCAGGATTGTTTTTCCCTTCACATAGCCCAGGATTGCATCGAGATCCACCCGGATGGGATCTCTTGGCAACAAATCCTCAATTTTTATTTTCTTTCTGATCTTTTTTTCTTCCTTCATAGCTCCCACTCTCATTCTGTTGCGTTTTTCTCCCGTATTCAGTTATCCTGTTCCTGCAGACAATCTTCCAGTAAATACAGCATTTCAAGTGCTGAACGAAAACCTGCTTTCTGTTTTCCGCAGATCAGAAATCCCTGCAGACTACAGTGCTGTCGGAACTGAATCTGAATACTGACCATACGCTCGGTTCCGGCTGGAAGCGTTGTATCCTGATTGTTCTTCATTTCATCTGTAAATTCCCACTCTTCTTTTTCCCCTTCTGAAAGGCTCCGCATACAGCTTCCTGCATCCGGCATGCCGAGCAGGTCATAAATGCGGTTCATCCGAAGCAGCATTTCTCCGTATCCCTCAAACGGAATGTCATAATGAAGCAGCGGCAGCCGGATCACTCCTTTGGAATGGCTTCCCTTCACTTCCTGAAAGCATAAAAATAATGCTGCATCTGCTGTTGTATGTACTTTTTCTCTGATTGTTTCTACTTCTCTGTTCATATTTCTCTCCATATGATATTTATTCTTTTATGGTAATGTTATATGTAATAATTATTTTTGGAATATTATACCAAATCAATCTCGCATCGTCAATCTTCTCTGCCTCCTTTTCTTTCGATTTTCTTTTGATTTTCCTGTTTTTTTCTTCTGCTTTTTCTGTCTATCGTTCCTTTTTTTACTTTTTTCGCCCCTTTCTGCCATACGGTGTCACTTTCTGTCGAACGATTTTAACAGAAGTCCGTCAATTCGGCTTGAATGAGATTCTGTCACTGTGTTAAACTACACTTTGTATTTTTATGATGTTTGCTGTAATGCTCTCCTCCTGCTTTTATTTTGTACCCTATCATGTTTCTTTGCGCTGGACAACCGCTTCGACTTGAACGGCTGCACTTCGACGCAAACGGTATACTTTCCCGGAGGTGTTTTTCTTGTATTCCAAATTAATATTCCCACTCGATCCGAACGATTCTGTTCTGCTCGAAATTCCAGTCATTATCTCACAGGGTGTTTCCCAAAAATACCGGCTGGCGCTCGACGACCTGATTTACGTTGAAGCCTGCCAGCACCGACTGATTCTCCACACCATTCAGGGAGATTTTACAACCCGCTGCACATTTGCCGACCTGACGGTCTGCCTTACACCAAGTGATCGTTTTTTCCACGGCGGAAAAGGTCTGCTGATCAACTTTGCCCACGTTTCCCTTGTACAGGTAACTGGCGAAGTTCTGCTGAAAAATGGGCAGATCATTTTCTGCAGCCGCCGGCGGAGGCGTGAGACCCGGGAAGCCTTCCTGGTCTACGCCGGAGCAGGAAAGTTTTCCTACGAAACGATATAAAAAAACAGGAGGGCTGCCGCACGAAGAAAAATTTCCACAAAATATAGATTTTGTAGTGTTTTCGCTTCGTGCGACAGCCTCTCCTGTTAATATATGTTTTTGCTTAATGCTTGTCTGCTGCAAGCTCCATTCGAGCTGCAAACTGTGTATAAAAATCTGTATTTCCGTCATACGGAAGCAGATAAAACAGCTTCAGAATGTTCATGCTGATCTGCTGCCGGAATGCATCGTCCTCGCTTTCGCGCGCCGCATTCTGTTTTTCCTTCAGATAATAATGCCATTTTGTCGTAAAGGCTTCGTATTTCCCAAGCTCCGGCGTATCGAGCCAGCGGCGGACCTTGACCTTTGTCTTGTTCTCCTTCGGACATTCGTTCACCTGAAGGAAATAAGAAAATGTTCCATCCTCATACAGCCGACCCAGCGGAAACATCCGACAGAAGCCCGGGCGTGCATCGTGGATGCTGCAGCGGCCTTCTTCATTTAAAAAGCTGCACCGGTCTGACTGCTCTGTCATCTTCAGATGTGGCAGAATAACACCGTCCACGACACGAAGCGCCACGTTCCCAGCCAGCAAAATCTCTTCCATCGTCTTTCCCAGCTTTTTCTCCAGGCGGTAGACATCCATCGGGTCGAGTACAATCGAATCTCCCATCCCATGACAGCAGGCGGAGCATCCGCGGCAGTCGTCGCAGCCCACTTTTACAAGATCATTAGCTCCGTATCGTTTTCCATCTGAAATTTTATCTATCTCTACATTTCGTTCCATTTTTTCTTCCTATCTTTTCTCTTAATCCTTGCTTTTGGTCTCTTCTCTCGATCTTTGCTTTTAATCCTTGCTTTTGATCTTTGCTTTTGATCTTCGCTTTTGATCTTTGCTTTCGATCCTTGCTTTCGGTCTTTTCTCCCGATCTTTATTTCTTCCTCACATTTCTACTCCCACAACATGCAGTACCTCGTCCTTTACCTGGAATTTGATTTCCATTCCCGCAAAGGAAAGTCCGTAGACGCGTTCTTCGCTGTTCTGATACGATGGACGCGGATCCTGCTCCAGCACTTTTTTCAGCGCCGCACGGTGGTCTGCCGGAACCTTTTCCAGCAGCTCGTCCGGAATCTCAACCGGAATAAAGTATTCTTTCGTCTTTTCCGTAAAGCTGCCAAGTGCCTCCACGTGACTGTCTACATGCGGCAGATACGGTTTGATATCCAGAATCGGTGTGCCGTCCATCAGATCTGCTCCCGTAAGGTGCAATACCGGACCAAGCGACGGATGCTGCTCCACATATTCCAGCTTTACCGAAGAAAGACCGATCGGATTCGGACGGAACGGCGAACGCGTAGCAAATACGCCGACACGCTTATTTCCGCCAAGCCGCGGCGGCCGCACCATCGGAGACCAGGTATCCCGCACGGCTTCCGAAAACTCCCAGATCAACCAGAGATGGGAATATTCTTCCAGCCCCCTCAGTGCATTTGCATCGCGGAACTCCGGTTCAAAAACGATCGTACTCTTTAGTTCTTCGATCAGTCCGCTCTGCCTCGGAATCCCGAATTTTTCCGGGAAATCCGTGTGGATTCGGGCGATCACCTTCATTGCAATTTCTTCTGCCACGTTTCTTACTCCTTTTCTTTCCTGCATCTTCTCTTCTATTTCGCATGGCTCTGAATCATTACCATATGTTTTATCTTAACATTTTGTTTTTGAAAAGTCCACCATGCGCATTCCCCTTCGCCGACTCCCCTGCGGATACTACACGTTACGGGTCACGCAGAGCCTGCCAGACGGTGACTTATACTCCAAGCTCCCGCATGCTTTTCAGCAGCTCCTCGATCTGTTCTGCTGTTTCCTTTACTTTCTCTTCCATCCCGATCAGTTCCCTGCGGTACATCTGTTTTTTCTCCGTCACATCCAGCGCATGTACCGTCTGGACCAGAAATGTTTCTGCCTTTGACTGAAGCTCTTCCGGCAGATGTGTCTCTTTCAGACGGTTTCGAAAGCTTTCCAGATCCTTTCCTGCCGCTCTTAAATACTGATTCATATGAAGCCCCATGTGGCGCATCCTTGCACGCCCCTCGCTTCGCACCCTGGCATACGTTTTCTGGCTTTTTGCTGCATACAGTGTCATCTGTACATACATCAGGCTGGTCAGTGCCTTTTCTCCTGTCATTGCAGTTTCGTACAATTCTTTTTTTACTCTTTGGCTGCTCATACATTCCTCTCTCTCCGCCACGCTTCTTTCGCTGGCAACGGATGGCAGTTCATATTTGGTATTCAGGAGTCGAAGGATAAAAAAAGACTCCTATCATGACATCTGCCACAATAAAAGTCTTGCGTTCTCATTTGATACGGATGTTTCTCAACATCGGCTGACGGTTTCAAACCCGCACGGGATGTTTTTATTTCAGATCCCGCGGCGTTTCGCTACTCCCTTTTATTTGTTGAGATGAATCTTAGCACACTTATTGCTAAATTGCAAGCATATTTTTTGCATATCATGCATGATTTCATGCATCCTATTATTTTTGACGGTGTTTCTTCCTATATAAATGGAATGCCGGAAAGCATACGGTTCCCACCATTAAAATAAGGAAAACCACATCCGCATACAGCTTCACATATTCTGCCGCCTGCTCCCATGCAGCGCCGACCGCTGCACCGATGCCAACCAGAAGAAGATTCCAGACCGTACTCCCGACTATGGTATATAGCAGAAATCCCGGCATCTTCATCCCCGCCATGCCGGCCGGAACCGAGATGAGACTTCGGATGATCGGAATGCATCGGCCGAGCAGCACAGCCCGCTGCCCCTTTTTCTGAAACCAGGCAATGGTCTTCCAGGCATCCTCTGCCCGAAACCCCAGAAGCTTCATCGGCCGGCTCTCGAGCAGCTCGGCAAGCCCTTCCGGGCTGACGAGGGTTCCGGCTCCGTACAGCACCAGCGCGCCAAGCAGTGAGCCCGCCGTAGATGCCAGCACAACCCCCGCCGGGTGCAGCCGAGTACACGTTGTCAGAAAACCGCCAAAGGTCAGAATCACCTCGGAGGGAATCGGTGGAAATACATTTTCCACCGCAATCAGAATCAGAATACCAAGATAGCCAAAACGGTTGACCATATCCAGAATCACGCTCTGCAAATTTTTCTCTTCCTTTTCATTTCCGGCATAGAAACCTCTTCCCCGCAGCTGCCAGATAGCCGGTTTTCCGGTCTTATCGGTTTTCCTGCCGGAAATGCTCTTTTTCTTCTCCTGCATTTTATGCGCCTTTTCCACGGTGCATGAATCCTTTTTGACTACTTCTTTACAATTCCGTCAGATTTTCTTCCTTTTGTTTTCATGTTCTCTTCAGAAAAGCTTTATCCCGTGTACACATTCTGGTCACAATTTTCCCGTATACTAATCTTATCAACAACAAAGGAAGTAAAAAACAACCTCCATTGTTTCTCTATAAATAAACCGGAGACGGCAAAGCATTTCTGGAAGCACGTCTCCAACGCCAACCTTTCTAATAGATAGATTTCTTTTTCATACCGCCGGGGCTTCAACCAAGTCCCGGCCTCTCTCCTTTTGGGGAGATTTTTTTTGTAACGATTCAGATCCATGCGAAATTCCGGAAAAATCGCGAATCATGCTTGCGCGAAGGAGTGCTTTTTCTGAATCGCTTCTATTCCTGCCGCATTTTTTTCTTGCACGTGACTTTTCTCTATAGTAAAATAAAATCAGTTGTTTGTAACTCTTCAGAACCCAATGGGGAAAACTTTGCATCATCCCTGCAGGAATGATCCGTTTCTTTCAAACAAATACCATGGAAAAAAGGGAGAAAAATACCATGAAAATTGGATTTGACAATGAAAAATACCTGAAAATGCAGTCCGAGCACATCCGCGACCGCATCAACCAGTTTGACAACAAGCTGTATCTGGAATTCGGTGGAAAGCTGTTCGACGATTTCCACGCATCCCGCGTTCTTCCGGGCTTTGCACCGGACGCAAAACTGCGCATGCTGATGCAGCTTTCCGATCAGGCCGAGATTGTTATGGCAATTTCCGCATCCGATATTGAGAAAAACAAAATCCGCGGTGACCTCGGCATCACCTACGACAGTGATGTACTCCGTCTGATCGACGAGTTCCGCGGACGCGGCCTCTACGTCGGAAGCGTAGTAATTACCCAGTATTCCGGCCAGCACAGCGCAGATGCCTTTAAAAAGAGACTGCAAAAGCTCGGCATCCCGGTTTACATTCACTACACAATTCCGGGCTACCCGCACAATGTACCGCTGATCGTAAGCGATGAGGGATATGGAAAGAACGAATACATCGAAACGACACGCCCGCTCGTTGTCGTTACCGCACCGGGACCGGGAAGCGGAAAGATGGCAACCTGTCTTTCCCAGCTTTACCACGAGCACAAACGCGGTGTAAACGCCGGCTATGCCAAATATGAAACCTTCCCGATCTGGAATCTGCCGCTGAAGCACCCGGTCAACCTGGCCTATGAGGCTGCTACCGCCGATCTGAACGATGTCAACATGATCGACCCGTTCCATCTTGAGGCATACGATGTAACAACCGTTAACTATAACCGTGATGTTGAGATTTTCCCGGTTCTGCGCGCCATTTTCCAGCAGATTTTCGGCGAGAGCCCATACAAATCCCCGACCGACATGGGTGTCAACATGGCCGGAAACTGCATTGTCGATGATGCCGCATGCTGCGAGGCTTCCCGCCAGGAGATCATCCGCCGCTACTATAACGCTGTGGACGGCATCGCAGACGGTTCCCGTTCCGAGACAGAGGCTTACAAAATCGAGCTTCTGATGAAACAGGAGAACATCGTTGCCGCAGACCGCACCACCGTTTCCCCGGCTCTTGTCCGCGCTGAAGCGACCGGCGCACCGGCTGCTGCCATGGAGCTTTTGGACGGACGCATCATCACCGGAAAGACAAGCGATCTGCTCGGCTCAAGCGCAGCACTTCTGCTGAATGCTTTAAAAGACCTTTCCGGTATTGAACACGACGTACACGTTCTCTCACCGGAATCCATCGCTCCGATCCAGACACTGAAAACAAAGTATCTCGGAAGCAAAAATCCGCGTCTCCATACTGACGAAGTTCTGATCGCCCTGTCCGCTACCGCTGCACAGAGCGAGGATGCACAGAAAGCACTCTCCTGCCTGCCGCAGTTAAAGGGCTGCCAGGTGCACTCCAGCGTTATGCTCTCCGATGTGGACCGCAAAATGTTCCAGCGTCTGGGATGCGATCTGACCTGTGAGCCGAAATTTCAGTAAATAATTTTTATATCTTGGACATAAAAAATCCAGGGCATACGGTACTTTCCGTACCTGCCCTGGATTTTTTCTTTTCCGCCTTCTGTTTATAAATTTTCTTTTCCGAATCCCATTGGCAGCAGCTCCTCGAGTGTCATTTCTTTCCAGGAACCGTCGCCCTTGCAGAGAAGGACGAGAAATTCGTTCGGATCAACGAATTCCCGCAGGACCTGGCGGCAGACACCGCACGGTGTGCAGAAATCCTCCGGCTCTGCCTCTCCCGGGCCGCCGCAGACGGCGATCGCGTCAAATTCCGTTATGCCCTCGGATACGGCTTTGAAGACCGCGGTGCGCTCCGCGCAGTTTGTCGGTGTATACGCCGCATTTTCAATGTTGCAACCGGTATAAATCGCTCCATTCTTTGCCAGAACCGCCGCGCCTACGCGGAATTTCGAATACGGCACATACGCAAATTTCCGCGCTGCCAGAGCCTGTTTTACCAGCTCCTGTTTTATTTCTGTACTGATTTCCTGTTTCATATCCAGCATCCCCTTTCCAGTATCCCCTTATTTTTTCTTTCTTATTTCTGATCTTCCCGGATCAGAATCCGCAGTGCCTCGATGGCTACCTGAATCGCACCTTCCGTATCGTGCGTAATGTGGTTCTCCATGCCGCGTTTCACTCTCTCCTGATTTCCCATCACAAGAAAATCCGATCCGGCACGGACGCCGCGGGCACTTGCCACGATAAAGAGTGCCGCCGATTCCATCTCTGACGCTTTGCATCCAAGCTTCATCCATGCATCCCATTTTTTCAGCAGCTCATCGCCGACCGGCATCTGCTCCGGGTCGTGCTGGCCGTAGAAGGAATCCTTGCACTGTACCACGCCCGCATGCCATTTTTTCCCAAGATTCTTTGCCGCCTGCACCAGCGCATTCGTCACGGTAAGGTCTGCGACTGCCGGGAACTCGATCGGTGCGTATTCCTTTGACGTTCCCTCCGCACGGATCGCTCCCGTTGCCACCACGATATCGCCGCCCTCTACATCGAGTGCCATACCGCCGCATGTTCCGACGCGGATAAACGTATCGGCGCCGCACTGGATCAGCTCTTCCATCGCGATGGAAGCCGACGGACCGCCGATGCCGGTAGATGTAACGGAAACCTTTACACCGTCCAAAGTACCCGTATAAGTCACAAATTCCCGGCTGTCTGCGACGAGCACCGGGTTCTCAAAGTAAGCTGCAATTTTTTTACACCGTTTGGGATCTCCCGGCAGAATCACGTACCGTCCCACATCGCCTTTTCGGATCTGCAGATGATACTGCAGCCCTTCTTCTCCTGAATAATTCTGCATATGCAAAAACCTCCTTCGTATTTTCGTATTCTCATAGTTCTATTTTACCACAGGCCGCACCGCAAATACAAGGCTTGACACCATTTCGCTTCCCCTTTCATTACGGATATAATCACGTTCCGCAGTTGCCTTTTTCCATTCGAGATGCTACAATAGGCACAGAACCAGAGTTCTTACTTTCATTTTTACGAGGAGGGATTATTTTATGAGTTCCTATGTCATCAGCTGCTGCTCTACGGCAGACCTTACCGAAGAACATTTCTCCAAACGGGAAATCTCATACATCTGTTTCCATTACAAATTAAATGACACCGAGTACGCGGACGATCTCGGCAAGTCCATGCCGTTCGATCAGTTCTATGCCGCCATGGCCGCCGGCGCTTCCACGAAAACATCCCAGGTGAATGCCGATGAATTTGAAGCCTATTTTGAAACATTCCTGCAGGACGGCAAAGACATTCTCCACGTCTGCCTCTCCTCCGGCATTTCCGGTGTCCTGAATTCTGCGATGATCGCCAAAGCCGACCTTGAAGAGCGCTACCCTGAACGGAAAATCCTCATCGTGGATTCCCTCGGCGCTTCCTCCGGCTATGGTCTTCTGATGGACCGCCTTGCCGACCTGCGCGATGAAGGAAAACCGCTGGAAGAGGTTTACGATTTTGCGATGAAAAACCGCCTCAAAGTCCATCACTGGTTCTTCTCCACGGACCTCACCTTCTACGTGCGCGGCGGCCGCATCTCCAAAGCCTCCGGCGCAATCGGCGGCCTCCTCGGTATCTGCCCGCTGCTCAACATGGACAACGAAGGACGGCTGATTCCGCGGTTCAAAATCCGTACGAAGAAAAAAGTCATCAAAAAAATCGTCGACCAGATGGAAGAAAACGCCGAGGGCGGCCTCTCCTACTCCGGCAAATGCTACATTTCCCAGTCCGCCTGCTACGAAGATGCGCGGGCCGTTGCAGATCTTATCGAGGAACGCTTTCCCAATCTGAACGGAAAAGTCGAGATCAACAACATCGGAACCACCATCGGCAGCCACACAGGGCCAGGAACCGTGGCATTGTTTTTCTGGGGGAAAGAACGGGTGGATTAACTCTCCTGCACTTCCATCTAAAAACAGGGAAGAAAAAAGCTCTGTCCATTTGGGCAGAGCCTTCTTGTTTTCCTTCTATTCTTCTATCTTCCCTCTCCAACATTTCCGCACCAGTGCAAACACCAGATACCCGATGGCTGCTCCAAGCGTATTCGTCACAACATCATCTAACTGGCAGAAGCCGCGCTCTGTTAAAAGCTGCACAGTTTCCAACATCATGCTCGTGGCAAATGCCGCATACACGCAGTACCACCATCTCCGAAGAAACGGCACCGCCGCCGGCAGTAATGCACCGAACGGCAGAAACAGCAGAATATTTTCCACAAAATACCGGTCCGGCAGACACTGGTTTCCCCAGGTTTCAAACAGCTTCAAATCCACACCGGTTCTCGAACCCGGTTCTCTCGAAAGCAGTGTAATCGAAATCAGCATGGCAAAATAGACGGCTACCAGAAACCACGCCAGAAGCTGCCCGCCGTGCAGCGCACGGTACTGCTCCAGCCGTTTCCGTTTCTTCTGGATCTGCTGATTTTTCCACGCCGCCGCAACCGTCACAAAGCCGACACCGACTGCAACCGCATGCGGCAGATACCGGAATGTATCAAAAATATCCTGTTCAATCGTTGTCAGATAAAGAGGAATTGCCATTTACATCACCTTCCGTATTTTCGCGGCTGATCGGAAACACCCGCGAGATAATCGAGACTGCAGTCATACAGCTTTGCCAGCGTAATCAGACAGTCCAACGGAATCTCACGGATGCCTTTTTCATACCGGTTGTAGGTGTCCGGGTGACTGAAAATCTTCCGCGCCGCCTGTGTCATCGAGTAACCGCGTTCCAGACGGAGCTCTTTCAGCCGGATCAGCATTTTCTCCCGCTCCGGCGTTTCTTCTATTTTTCTGTGCATTACTTTCCTTCTTTTTCCTGCTCCGTTTCCGCCGCTGCTTTTTCTGCCTCCGGCACATACCCCGGATTGTCGTCGTATCCTTCCAGGAAATTGTGGCGGATGCCGTGCTGCTTGTAGCCGACCACGGTGTCAATGTTGACATTTTCGACACTGCGGAAAATATTGCTCTCCACGAACGGATTCACCTTTTTCAGGTTTTTGATCAGTTCCTTGATCTCCACGCGTTTCGAACGATTCTCCTCGTTATTGCAGGTCGTGCAGGTATCGGTAAACTTGCAGGCACACTGGATAAAATGCAGACCGTTATAATCTCTCCACGCCTTGATATCATCCTCGCGCACCAGATACAGCGGGCGGATCAGCTCCATGCCCTCGAAGTGGATGCTGTGAAGCTTCGGCATCATCGTCTGCACCTGCGCACCGTAGAGCATTCCCATGAGGATTGTCTCAATGACATCATCGTAATGATGGCCAAGTGCGATCTTGTTGCAGCCAAGCTGCTGTGCAAAATGGTACAGATGGCCGCGGCGCATTCTCGCGCAGAGGTAACACGGCGAATTTTCGACATGGTAAACCGAATCGAAAATATCGGTCTCGAAAATCGTGATCGGAATATGGAGGCTCTTTGCGTTATCCTCGATCACCTTGCGGTTCTCCGGGCTGTATCCCGGGTCCATGACAACGAATTTTACTTCGAAATCAAATTTATTGTGAAGCTTTAACTCCTGAAAGCATTTCGCCATCAACATCGAATCTTTTCCGCCGGAAATACAGACAGCGATTTTATCGCCCGGTTTTACCAGCTCGTATGTGTTGATCGCTTTCGTAAATTTGGACCAGATCGACTTTTTGAATTTTTTGCGGAGACTCTTCTCCACGTCTGCCGCCTTGTCCTGCTCCTCCGGCGCGCTCATCACATCCATCAGCCAGGCGATGTAACCGCCCTCCAGGCTCACAGCGTCCCAGCCCTTTTCCTGTAATTCTTCCGCCGCTGCGACACTGAACCGGCCGCGGCTGCAGCAGATAATCGTCTTTTTGCTCCGGTCAATCGCATCACTTGTCTCGATTTCTTCTGTCTTCATCACAAGCGCTCCCGGAATCGCGCCGTGGGAGATCTCTACCGCATCGCGGATATCGACGATCTGATAGCTTGACGGATCGAGCTCTTTTAGTTCTTTTATTGAAATACTGGTACTCATGTAATTTTTCCTTTTCTAATTAAAATGCCTTACTTTTCTTCATTCTTTCATTGTATCGTTTTTTCTGTGACTGTCAAGAAAAAACGGGGAGTCTCTGAACATTCGTTTCAAATCCTCCCCCACTTTTTTATTTTTTCCGGATATCCGCCATCGTCTTCAACAGAAGTTCTTTCTTCCAGAAGACCAGCCCTGCACTTGCGAGCAGAATCGCGTAACGCAGGATCCTGTACGGGAAAATCAGATTGCAGATGATGCTTGCTCCAATCAGAAAAACGGAGCACGCCAGAAGAAATCCTGGATTCATCAGATTTTCCTGGATTCCTTCGTTCACCAGAATCTGTTTGCTCACAATATAATGGCCGACCGAATACAGCATATAGCATGCCAGCGTCGTGTAACCGGCCGCAATATAGCCGAACAGGCGGATAAAAATAAAGTTCAGCACCACATTCGCTCCAGCCGCCGCCATGGATGCAGCCATCAGAAACTGTGTTTTTTCATAATAGAACTGCGGCATCGAGAGAATATTATAAATAAAGATAAAGAACACACTCGCTGCCACCGGCGGAATGACGTACACCGCCTCGCGGTACTTCGGCGATCCGAAAATCAGCACCATCTCCGGACTGATCAGCATCAGCGCCACGGCTATGCCGACCACTACAATACTAAGAAGCTGCAGCACCTTCCGCATCGAGCGGATGTCGCCCTTTTTGATCTTGCTGTACATCCACGGTGTCAATGCACTGTTCATACCGCTGATGAAAAGCTGCACCAGCATACCAATGCTGTACGCCAGCCCGTACAGCGCAACTTCCGTCTTTCCGACCATCTTGTCGATCATGATGCGGTCGCCCTGATTCAGGATAATACCGGACAGATAATGCGGCACAATCGGAATTCCGATCCGCAGTGCGTAGCCCCAGTATTCCTTCGAAAAGAACTCTTTTCCTTTGCAAAACTGGAACACAATAATCGGCACACAGATGCAGACCTGCACCCCGACGATACCTAAGATCCGCATCATGGCCGTACCGCCGTTGATACGGATCAGCACCAGGCTCGCGATCGGGTTCATCAGCGCCTGCAGAATCGTCACGCAGACCAGAATCCGGTACCGATACTCAAACCGCTGCCGCCCCGACCAGTAAGAAAGCGCCGGACTCAGCAGCGCTTCCAGAAACATCAGCAGAATCATGGATTTCGGCAGATTTAAAATCTTCTCCCAGAAACCCGATGTAAAACAATACAATGCAAAAACCGCACCCGTAATCACAAGCGTCAGTCCCTGCATTGCAGATGTATATTCATCCCGCTGCTTCTCGTACTTTGCCATCGCATTGTCATAAACACCATTAAATAAATACAGCGATGTCATAATCGTCAAAATCTGCAGCCAGGACAGATAAACCGTATAGGTTCCGTACTCCTCGGTGCTCATCAGACGCGTGAAAATCGGAACTGTGATGAACGAAATGCCTTTCTGTAAAAAACTGCAGATCGTAAACCAAAGCGCCGCCTTCGCCTGGACGGAGAGAGAACGGTATTTTGAGGTAATGTTCATGTAAAATAGAACTCCTTGCTGTTGGTTATTTGCGTGTTTTATGTTAACACAAAATGGGGGGGACTGCAAGAGGAACATCCATTAAAATCCCCCATGGTTGAACGCTTCCATTCAACCATGGGGGATTCTCACTGCTTTATGTGTTTCGATTCCCAAATGTCATAGGTATCCCTTCTTATTTTTAAATCTTTAATGGATACCCATTCATTTCCAGCCAGCATCGCTTCTTTCACACGATTCTCCAGAACCGTATACAATTCATACTCCGTTCCGCTGAACTCATCACCTTCATCGGCCCCGTATGTATCAATCCCGGACTCATCCTGCTGTGGTTCCATGGGTTTAATATCGCCCGTCGGCAATGTAACATCCTCATTTTCGTCCGCAAACGCCTTTTGCGGCATCACAAAAATGGATGCCGCAAGCAGAAACAAAAATGCTGTCAGTTTAACGATTCTCTTTTTTCTCCTCTCCATGCGCTTTTCCTCCCTGCAATTCTTCTAAATACAATTTTGCATCTTTTAAGAAGCTGACCGCAATCATCACGATCACAATGCCGATCGGAAATGCCGCTACGATACTGACAGACTGCAGACTGTTCATGGAACTCTCTGCAAAAAGAAGTGCAATCGGAAGCAGGATCAGCAGGATACACCACATCAGCTGAATTCCTTTTGCCGGCTCTTCGCCGTCTTCCAGTTTCCGGTAGCTGTAGCACGATGCCGTCAATGCGATCGAGTCGAACGATGTCGCATAAAATGCAACCATCGTAACTAATACAACAACCATAATCAGCGGTGCACACGGCATGGTTTTGATCATCGACACGATCAGATGATATAAATCTCCACTTTCATTATACTGCGAAATGAAATCAATTGCACCTGAAATCTGCTTTCCCATCGAATAATTTCCAAGAATAATAAAGCTGACAAGCGTGGAACCCACACCAAAACCGTATCCGCCGAGAATCGTCTGGCGCACGGTTCTTCCGCGGGAAATGCTGCCAATGAAGAACGGTGCTGCCACACACCATACCATCCAGTATGCCCAGTAATAAATGGTCCAGTTCTGTGGAAAGTTTGTCGTACGCATCGGGTCCGTATACGTTGATAAGCCGATAAAGTTCTGAATCATTTTTCCAAGAGAAGAAAATCCAGTTTCAATAATATACCGCGTCTCTCCCCCAAACAGCAGGACGAAGGCAAGGAGTCCGAAAAACAGATAAATGCACACCTTGGCCAGAATGCTGATTCCTTTGAATCCATGCAGAAGAGAATAGGTATAAACACAGCAGGTGATCAGAAGAATGATAATATTAATCACAGTTCTGCTGACTTCCATATGGAACAGCTCGCCGATGATTTCCGCCATCAGAGGAGTTGCCACACTAAAAGTGGTAGCAGTTCCGGCCAGCAGTGCAAAGACAGCCAGAAGGTCAATCAGACGGCCGCCAATTCCATCTGTCTGTTTTCCCAGAATCGGACGGCACGCCTCGCTGTATTTCTGACGGTTTCGTTTTCTTACATGAAGCATAAAGCCAAACGCGACAGCCAGTACCAGATAGAATCCCCACGGGATAAAGCTCCAGTGAAACAGTGGAAATACGCCTGCCCAGTCCTGAATGCTGCCAAGTTCTGCGATGTGAGGATCTGTTGCGTACAAAATCCACTCAGAGAACGAATAAAACAGAATATCTGCTGCCAGACCACAGGTAAACATCATGCATCCCCATGCAAAAAAGGAATATTTTGGCTTCTCATCCGGCTTTCCAAGCACAATATTTCCGTATTTGGAGCCTGCCAGAAACAGAGACAGAAAGAAAATGCCAAGTCCGATGACCAGGTAATACGTTCCAAAGGTGTCTCCAAACAGAAATCGAATCTGGCCAAGTACCTGATTCGACTGCTCCGGTGCAAAGAAAAATACGATACATAGAGCAACGATCAGCGCCAGAGGCACCAGCGTGATCATCCAGTCGATTTCTTTTTTCTTCTGTTGGTTCTTACTGTTCATTTTCTTCCCTTTCTGCGTAATCCGCATACGATGCATTGAGTGCAACAAGTTCGCTGAAATTGTCTACTTCTATGATATCCTCTGCCTTCATTGGCCGGATGCCAAGCTGATACTCTTTCGGGTAACAGAACATTGCCACATCGTCCCAGTAAATCTGACGGTTTTTCTTTACTTCAAACTCCTGCTCCAGATGGCCTTTTAACCGCTTTCCATCTTCTGCTGTCCATCGGGAAATGCTGTAGAGCTGCCAGCCGCCCTTTCCGCCGGTTCTGCTGCAGCCTGTTACAATGCCGTTTTCCACAGTCTGCAGCCACTCGTCGGTCTCATCATCGGTCCACACACTGTTGTAACCGGATCGCTCAAACTCCGGTGCCAGAATTTCCGGATGATAGATGATCTGGTCACCGTCAAGAATAATCGCATTTTCCAGATGTTCCCGCGCCACATACAGCGATGCGATGTTGTTGCAGGTATCGTACCACGGATTGTCGATCAGCTTCAGACCCGGGTACTCCTCTTCCAGTGTCCGGAACTGTTCTTTGAGGTAACCGACTACCACGTAAATCTCTGTAATTCCGTTTTTATGCAGCCCGTCGATGACGGTATCAATCATCCGCACACCGTTTACCCGGACCAGCGGCTTCGGCGTTTTTAATGTCACCGGCTTCATCCGGTTTCCGAGGCCTGCCGCCATAATAATGGCACGCTCTACTTTGTACATGTTTCTTTTTCTTCCTCTCCCAGTTCCTGCTGGACAATTTTGTAATAATCTTTTGCGTAACGGTACTGCCGCAGAGAATACTCTCCGAATTCTACGCCTAAATTCCGTTTGTACTCGCACCAGTTGCTCCAGAGCAGACCGCAGACCGCGATGTAGCAGTAGATTTTTATGCGTGTTCTGTCGTCACAGTTTCCTTCAAAATAAAGATCAATCAGATGATCCACCTGCTCTTTTTGGTAGAGAGAATAGATACAGAACATTGCGATATCCACATGCGGATCCTGCATTCCGGCGTATTCCCAGTCGATCAGGCGGATCTCCTCTTTTCCGTTTTCTTCCACAAACAGAAAATTGTCCGGCACGGCATCAATGTGGGTGAGCACCCGCTCTCCGGCATTTGCTTCGATGTAATCCTTTAACTGAAGCACATGCGCTTTCGTCTTTTCGTAATCTTTATATGCTGACGGAGTTCCTTCCCAGAGGCTTTCATAGTATTCCATCTGTCCGAACAGGTCGAAGGAATGGTCTACTCTTAATTTCTGCCCGTGAAACTCCCGCAGTTTCTTCATGCATTTCTGAAGATCTTCTTCCTTTTCCGCATCGCAGACCCTCGCACCGTCGAGATATTCTGTGATTTTATAGCCGTTCTCCGGATTAATATAGGCAATCTCATCGCAGATCTTCCGTCCGGCGATCGTCTGATAGACGGCTGCTTCCTGGCGGCGGTTGATCAGCTGATCTGTTCCCTCTCCCGGGATACGCATAATGTATTTTTTATCTTTGCAGGAGAATAAAAAGGATCGATTTGTCATTCCCTTTTTCAGAACTGTAATGTTTGTTACTTCGTCCTGCTGTGCTCCAAGTGCTTCACAGATCACCTGAATGGCATCCGTCTGCAGCTGGCTGGAATCGCTGTCGATCTCACGCAGCTGCTCATAAGTATTAATTTCTACGGCATCTGCTGCATGTACAACACGGGCGGTCACAATCATTCTGTCTTTCCGGTATAAGGTTTCCTCCCAGAACGCTCCGTCGTATCGGGAATCTCTTCCCAGTTCTTCCAGACGCTCCCGCACGATCGCTGCTTCCGCTTCCAATAGATAACAGATACCGATCATGGCGTTTCCGCCAGCCTGCTCTTTCTGTACAACCAGCTCCTGCTTCCGGTTTACACGAACGGTACTGTCATCATCTACCATATCACTGACCATGTACCAGGAGTATAATTCATTTCTGCTGTATGGATTCTTTTCACACCAGATATCACAGGGAATGATGTAGCTGTTTGATAAATGATCTGCCGCCGTTTTCAGGGAATGCAGATTGTTTTTCGACGCATAATCCGGAGCAACGATCAGGTCTACGCCGTATTCATCGATCAGATATTCATACTGCTCTTTCATAAATCCGACAACGACATAAATCTCTGTAATGCCGACTTCATGAAGCTGACGGATTGTGCACTCAATCAGCCGCTCTCCTTTGATTTCCAGAAGTCCTTTCGGTGTCTCTGTGTTAATCGGAACCATCCGCATACCAAATCCGGCGGCAAGGATAATGGCGTTTTTCGGCGCTTTTTCTTTTGCCTCACGCAGTGCCTTTTCCGTCGGACGGATTTCTTCATCCAGATAACCTTCTGAAATCAGCTCCTTGATCGAACGATTGACGATTCCAAGCGAATATCCGGTCTGCGCGGCAAGGATTCGCTGATTGATGAAGGGTTCTTTTATTAGATTGTTCAATATATCTTGTTTTAAGCTGTTCATATACTTCCTTCTTTCATTTTTCGTGAACTTTTGTTTTCGATTTTACACTACATCTATGGCTTTGTCAATTTTTTTTATTTTTTTCTATGCCGGTACTTAAAATCACTATAATTCACCACCACACCGCCTTTACATATCCGCAACAAGAGCTTACAGTGTATTATTTTTCAAGAATTTGCGGATCAAGAAGGAAATCATAGATATTCACGGTCAAAATACCATAGTTATCATAGTACGGCTGTACAATATCTTTTGTAATAACAATCTTCTTGAAAGAATCATCTATCTTTCTGAATGGTCTGATTTCCTGAGTACGTTTTGCTTCATCAGGTAATGAATACGCTGACTGGATATAATATCTGGATGAAACAAGATTACATACAAAGTCAACTTCCAGTTGTTTACGAGTTACCTTTCCTTCTTGATCTTTCTCCGCAATGGTAACAACACCAACATCCACGCTGTATCCACGCATACGCAATTCGTTATAAATCACATTCTCCATGGAATGTGTCTGCTCAAACTGACGGAAGTTAATCCTTGCGTTGCGAAGCCCAAGATCAGAGAAATAGTATTTCTTTGGAGTTTCAATATATGCCTTACCCTTGATGTCATATCTCTGCGCTGATTCAATCAGGATATTATCCCTGTATTCTCCCATTGTTTTATTCTGTTTTAACGTAAGTACGTAATCATCGGTACCTTGTATTTTTGTCAAGGGCTAAAGCAGCCGCTTCGCGGCTGTGGCTAAGTGCCCTCTGGCTCAGAATCTAATAGCAAGGTTCCATTTCAGTCGATTTACCGTGGGGTAATATCTCTGGTAAATCGGCTGGTGGCCTTGAACCCGTGACGGTGGCCTTGTTTTCGCGTGCAGGTGGCCCCAAAACTCCGTGCAGGTGGACTTGAAAGGCCGTGATTTGCAATAAGAACACACGCCCTCGCTGCAACAAGCGAGGGCTTTTTTTGAACTCCAGGAGTTCACCTTATTTCCATTACAAACTATATGCTTCCATCATGAGCCGAATTCCGACTTTCAGACCTTCCTCAAAAGCGGTCTTCTCCCATGCACAGCACACCGTTCCCTGCCGGTCCATGATTTTCTCCCAGAGTGGAATCTTATCTCCGACATAATCATCTACCAACCTATCCATACCATCTAGCCCACGCAGCCACTCTTCCAGTTCCCTTTCTTTTTCCTTCGCTTTTTTCCCGGCAACTGTGTTTTTCTCTACTGGGTTGTTCTCCGTGTAATGCTCGTAGATCAGATCAAGCAGATTCTCCACCGGCGGATAATACTCCGGCTCTGTTTTCTTCAAATACTCCTCTAAGATTTCCTTCAATTTTTCTATAATGCTACCGTCCTTCCCAACTGAGATTCACATCCTCAGTTACGGCACATCTTATCGTAGACTTTTGCACATAGCAACCTATTTTTTGCGTTTTCTCGGATGACCCATCTTCTCCTTTACTTCATCCGGCACATCGATCAGTCCGAACCGGTAAAACATTCCGTATATGTAAGTCACGCCTCGGATGTCGCCCAGAGCTTTTGGGCGTTCTACTACTTTTTCTTTAATATTCCCCAGTGCCAACACTATAAAACTCCACGCCAAACTTTTACTCTTCTCCCGGCGGTCGATCCACAGCTCTTTTGTGTACTCACCGTTCCTGCCTTTCCGTACCTCATAAGAAAATGACAGCCCGGAGTAAGTTTTGAATTTCATTCCAGCATAGACCAGAACCACACCCCAGAAGTTTTCTTCTGTCGGATCAGACCTCCATCGCTTCATCGCTCTGTATCTCCGCTGCCGTTCTGCTCCAACACTGATTTTTTCTTTTTCTGCTGTACTTGGAAAGTACACACCTTTTTTATATGGCAGGTACGAGGTGACTGAGGCTTTGGAGAGCTGGAGAGCATTTGCGGTTGAGAGAATTGCTTCTTTATAGTTCTGTGTTTCTCGATACTCCTCAAAGGTATCCCGCACCTTCTCCGCCACTTCCGATTCATACACGTCGGCTGTGATGAGCAGCTTCCGTACCTTTATTGGATTTAATCCCAGTTCCTCACCGATGGCCTGCAAGGACATCTCAGAATTATAAAGCTCCACAGCACTTTCCATCTGCTCTTTCAGATTTTTCCCGGCATCGTACTCCGGCTTCAGCTTCTTTCGGCCCCCGCCGGGCTTCCGGGGTTTATATGCTCTTTTCTCTCCCATAATTACTCATGTAACTCCAGCGGCAGGCCATCCGGGTCATGAAAGAAAGTCATTTTCTTACCAGTGTAATCATCCACACGGATTGGCTCACATTCAATGCCAACTTCCGCCAATTCTTTGACCGTCTGCTCCACACTGTCTACGCAGAACGCAAGGTGACGCAATCCACAGGCTTCCGGGCGGTTCACACGCTTTGGAGGAGTTTCCTCAGCAAAAATCTCCAGCTCTGTATGCTCGTTAACACGCAGATCCAACTTCCAGTCCTTACGCTCCGGGCGATAGTTTTCTCTGATGACTGAGAAACCCAGTTTGTTCACATAAAAATCCTTAGCTGCTTCGTAGTCAGATACGATGATTGCAATATGGTGTATTTTAAATAAGTTCATTTTTTTCACACTCCATTTCTTTTATTTCCGTCACAAACTATATAGTGACTCTCAAAATATACCGTGTGCTCTCACACACGGCAATATCATCAAAACTTAATTACTTTTGGCTCATGAGTGAAAGAGCTGATGGTAGCCACACCATTTTTTAAGTAGAACACCTCAGTGTTGCCATCATCTGCAGCATACATCTTCTTCAGTCCCGGATAGGCATCCAGCATGGACTGTCTTGCCTCAACGCGGTCATCCTCTACCAGTTCACCGGCAACACGAATCCACTCGCCACCCTTGAATGCACACAGCTCTGCTTTCGGATTAGCATGCAGCTGTTTGGAAACATCCTTCTTCTTGCCAGTCTGGATGTACAGCTTGCCTTCAAAAATATGTGCCGTGCCAAACGGACGCACTCTCGGCTGGTCGCCTTCGACCGTTGCCAAGTAATATGTTTTAGCTTCTTTTAAGAACTTTTCTACTTCTTCCATTTTATTTTATTTTCCTTTCCCACACTGTTGTGTGTGTTATTTCAATTTTTCCAGAATTTCGTCTGCACTCACACCGCTTTCCAGCAGCTTCTTCATCACAGCCTCTGCGTCGCTCTTCTTAGTATATCACAAAACTATCTTCTTTTACAGACGTTTTCTTGCCTTCATCACTGCACAATACATCAATCCACCCAGCATACCACCGAACGTGTTGTACACGATGTCGGAGACTTGGAATGTGCCAAGCCGCAGCAACAACTGCAGCATCTCAATGGTTACAGAAAAGATAAATGCCATCTTCCCACTTTTCCACAGGATCTTCTTCCAACCATTCCCTATCTTTTCTCCGAATGTCCACATCACTACTGCTGAGAACGGCACCATCATGATTACGTTCTCAATACACTCCGTTGTCAGCATCTGTTCGCCATTCACTGTCTCCCAGATGCCCCAGCCGCCCATGACATTGGATAAAGGATTCATCCACAGGTTCCGGTTTAACAGGGTTCGGAACAGAATAAGCGAGGTCAAAAAAAATAAGAAAAACAACTTCCGAAAGAACACACTCTCTTTGAATTTCTGATACCAGGTCACTATGGCACTCTTCCAGCCTTTGCCAGCATGTATTGACTCATACGCATACAGGTAGAAAAACATAGCCAGAAAAGAAAGCAAGAGCGAGAATCCAAATGGCTCATAAAGAGCAGTTAAAATGTTTGTGAGGATCTTTCCGAGTAAATCAATCGTTTCCTTCATCGTCGTTTACAGATCACTGAACAGGTCAGCCTGGTACATGCCATCCGCCAGCATCTTCTTGAAGCTGTCCTTTACTGCTGCGACATCCTCGTGATAGGTCATGCCGTACCAGGTATCGTTGGTTTTCAGAACCTTCACGGACATTTTACCCTGCTCCAGCAATTCACCGATGAAGATGGGAATCAAGTATTCCGCTTTCAGAGGATTGCCCGGGACTTCTTTCTCGAAGAACTCTTTGAAGCCTTCCTCCAGTACATCCAGAAAATCAGGAGTTAATCCCCACATATTCATAGAAACCAGAGAATTCACATCAATCACTTTTCCGTCTGCTTCTGCCCCATCCGCTGTTTTTACGATGTTCTTGGTCTCTACGACCTCAGTCAAGTTATTTTCCGCATCCATCTTGCAGATGCCGCGAGTCACACCACCATTATCGGACAGTGTGTTCTTCAGCACAAAACCTGCCATGCAGGACTTACCGCCGTTCACCAAATAGTCATGGACGGCTTTGAAGCCCTCTTTGCCGTAGTAATCATCTGCATTAATCACAATGAACGGCGTATCAATCACATTTTTCGCTGCAAGCACCGCCTGACCAGTTCCCCACGGCTTCGTCCGACCTTCCGGCAAGCTGCCCGGAATATCGTTGATGTCCTGGAAAGCATAATCAACGGTCACGTTATGAGAAGCGCAAATGGAAGCAATGCGATCACCGATGACCTCTTTGAACTCCTTCTCGATATCCTTACGGATGATAAATACTACATGATTGAAGCCAGCTTCAATCGCATCATGAATTGAATAGTCCATGATGATATGGTTAGCATCATCAACTGGCTCCAACTGCTTGATTCCTGTTCCAAATCGGCTTCCGATTCCGGCCGCCATGATAAGTAATGTTGTGTTCATAATTTTTTCTCTCTTGCTATCTTTTATTCCACAGTCACACTCTTAGCAAGATTTCTCGGCTTATCCACATCCAGACCCTTGGCTACAGACACATAATAGCCCAGCAGCTGCAACGGAATCACTGCCAAACTGCCCACAAAGTGCTCGTCTACTTTCGGCACATATACCGTGAAGTTTACCTGATCTTCGATTTCATACTTGCCATATGTAGCCAGACCCATCAAATAAGCACCACGGCTCTTGCACTCCAACATATTGCTGATAGTCTTTTCATAGAGTTCGCTCTGAGTCAGTACACCAATGACCAGTGTTCCCTGCTCGATGAGGCTGATCGTACCGTGCTTCAGTTCGCCCGCAGCGTATGCCTCAGAGTGGATGTAGCTGATCTCTTTCAGTTTCAGACTTCCTTCCAGGCAAACTGCATAATCAATGCCACGGCCTACAAAGAACACATCGTGTGCATTGGCGTACTTTGCTGCAAACCACTGGATGCGCTCTTTATCTTCCAGAATTTTCTGCATCTTCTCCGGGATGGTCAGCAGCTCGGAGATATAATAGCTGTACTGTTCCTCAGTAATTTTTTCTCTGACCTTGGCAAATTGAACTGCCAGACAGTACATTGCTGCCAGCTGTGCGCTGTACGCCTTTGTTGTAGCAACTGAGATTTCCGGACCGGCAAGAGTGTAGAACACCTTGTCCGCTTCACGAGCAATGCTGCTGCCGACCACATTGACAACAGCCAGTGTTGTGATTCCCTTCTCTTTTGCAAGGCGAAGAGCCGCCAATGTATCTGCTGTTTCCCCTGACTGGCTGACAACGATCACAAGTGCTTTCTGATTGACTGGCATCTTCCGATAGCGGAATTCGGATGCCAATTCTACGCGCACCGGAATATCTGCTATATCTTCCAGCACATACTGTGCTGCCATACCAACGTGCCATGCGGAACCGCAGGCAACAATATAGATCTGCTCAAAATTCTTGATCTCGTCCTCTGTAATCTCCACGCTGGACAGGTCGATAGTGCCATTCTTGATTACCGAATTAAGAGTATCCTGAACAGCTTTCGGCTGCTCATGGATCTCTTTCATCATGAAATGCTCAAAGCCGCCCTTTTCCGCCGCCTCTGCGTCCCACTTAATTTCCGTAGTCTGCTTCTCGATCTCATCACCATCGAGATTATAAAAATGAGCCTCGCCCGGAGTCAGCTTTGCAAACTCAAGGTTACCAATGTAATAGACATTCCGGGTATACTTCAGAATTGCTGGGACATCCGAAGCCACATAGGTCTCACCATCCGCAATGCCGATGATCATCGGGCTGTCCTTTCGTGCTACCCAAATCTCACCCGGATAATCCCGGAACATTAGCTCAAGGGCATAGGAGCCGCGGACACGCACCATCGTTTTGGCAATGGCATCAATAGGTCCCAGATTATACTTTTTATAATAGTAGTCCACCAGCTTGATGACTACTTCGGTATCCGTCTGGCTGTAGAAGGTATAGCCATGTTTCAGCAGCTTTTCCTTCAGCTCAGTATAGTTTTCAATGATACCGTTATGCACTCCGACCACTTCCGATTCCACTGCACCGGAGCCGGAACGACTGCAATTGCCGGACACATGAGGATGCGCATTAGTCTGACTCGGCTCACCATGTGTTGCCCAGCGGGTATGACCAATACCACAGGTTCCTTTCAGAGCATTACCAGCATCTGTTTTCTCGATCAGGTTGGACAGACGGCCTTTTGCCTTGACGACCTGCGCCAGTGCCTCGCCGTCACGAACAGCCAGTCCAGCTGAATCATATCCTCTATATTCCAGTTTTGACAGACCATCCAACAGAATCGGTGCTGCCTGTCGGTTTCCTGTAAAACCAACAATTCCACACATAGTTTATCCCTCCCGTTATTTTATTCTCTATTATACTTTCCCTTTTATGCAAAACGACTCTGGATAATTGCCAGAGTCGTCATTGACTTTACGCCTTATATCCCTTTTCGCAAATCACGTTGACTACTTCATCTACATACTTCTGGCATATATCGTGGTCAGGTGCTTCCACCATCACACGAACAACCGGCTCTGTGCCGGACTCACGCACCAGAATACGACCGGTATCACCCAGCGCCTCAGCTACTGTATTTACAGCTTCCTGTACAGTCTGGTCGTTCTGTGCTGCCTTCTTGTCCGTCACGCGGACATTCTTCAGTACCTGCGGATAGATCTTCAGCGGTGCTGCCAGCTCACTCATCGACTTCTTCTTTGCCAGCATGACTTCCATCATCTTCAGGCTGGTAAGGATGCCGTCGCCAGTGCTGGCGTACTTGCTGAAAATGATATGGCCACTCTGCTCACCACCAATGCGGCAACCATTCTTGGCCATGTACTCATAAACATACTTATCGCCCACGGCAGTCTTGGCATAACCAATGCCCTGCTCATCAAATGCCTTGTACAGACCAAAATTAGACATAACGGTCGTAACAACGGTATTATTCAACAGTTTTCCACGCTCCTTCATGTAGCAGCCGTAGATATACAAAATGTGGTCGCCAGTAATGACATTGCCCTTCTCGTCCACACACAGACAACGGTCAGCATCACCGTCATAGGCAAAACCAATGTCCAATCCTTTTTCTACAACGAACTTCTGCAAGCTCTCAATGTGAGTGGAGCCGGCATTGTTGTTGATATTCAGACCGTTGGGCTTGTTGTTGATAACGTAGGTATCGGCACCCAGCGCATCGAAAACACTTTTAGCGATGTTCCAAGAACTGCCGTTGGCGCAGTCTAGGCCGACCTTTGCACCCTTGAAAGAATAGATGCCGAGACTGATCAGATAACCCATATAACGGTTACGGCCTGCCACATAATCCACAGTGCAGCTGATATGCTCACGATGAGCAAAAGGCAGTTCCGGCCAGTCCTTGTCAAATACATGGAGCTTGCCATCGATGTAGTCCTCTACCAGCAGCAACGTTTCTTCCGGCATCTTCTCGCCGTAGCAGTCGATCAGTTTGATGCCGTTGTCGTAGTAGGGGTTGTGGCTGGCAGAGATCATGATGCCGCAGTCGAAGTCATCCACACGGGCAATATAAGCCACGCGGGGAAGCTGAAACTATCCTGACGAAACGTCATGAGCTCTACGAGGCTGCTAAGGCTCTTCGTCCGGAGCACTGGAACAACCGCAACACCCGTAACTGGTCATTGCCTGAAAATGCTTCTCTGAATCCTGATAAGGTAGTGGAGCCAGCAGTTGATGGTGATGCAGATGCAAAAGCATCATAGGAATTCATATATGCCTTGATTACCACTATCCTGGACTGGATTAAGATGTCAATGAGCACGTAGTGCCAGCGGAGCTGTTTACCATTGACATCTTAATCCAATCCGGAATACCCTCGGGGAGGCATAAAAAATATAAAAAATACTGACAACTATGTTGACAATTACCGGGAAGTCACTACACTATATTTTAAGGCACTTGCATCACATTTTACGTTTTTGCGCTATCTTGAATGGACATGCTTTGATACACTGGTAACACCGCACGCACTTACCCTCATCAATCTGTGGATACTCAAAGCCCTCTTCATCTTCTACCATCAGAATAGCATCTTTCGGACAAACGGCATAGCAAGCCGTACATCCACAACATTCTTCTTTTCTTCTATACAATACTGGCATTTCTTTCATATTAATATACTTAACTTTCTTTTGATTTTCCCCAAAATTTTCCAGTACACCGTAGTCTCTAAATATTTTTTTTCAAAGTTATTAAAATTCATTAACTGTAAATCCCTATAAAAATATTTTCTAGTACTTGGTCGTTTTGCAGACTCATATTCAGCCGGATTATCTTGTATTGCCTGAACATATGTAACTTCTTTTAAAACCAACTGCTTTCTTAAGGATTCAAGAATTTTTTGCGCCTTAACTGTTCTCAAAATAATAACTGACAACCCCCTATCATCATTCATTTCTGGTGCTATATCGTTTACTCCCCAGAAATCACCTAAAGTAAAATCTGATAATTTATTTTTTTTATTGATACACTCATAACACGATGGGCGTAGGCATAAATCTTTTAGAAATAAACGCATGTAAATATTTTCATTTTGAGGTGTATAAATCTCATTTTCTTTAATACCAGAGTTATACCACCCCAAATCCTTACTCCTAAAATTGAGATATTGACATTTACCAATCTGTTTTTCACGATTTTGAAGATATTGTTTCCACAACATCTTTGATGGAACACCATGGCAAATTATATCCACACAAATTAGTGTATCATATTCAATATTCAAAAAAGATTTGAGTCCATTAATTTGACAAGCTGTTCCCACAAAAAGCACAACACATCCTGCGTCTAAATCCATCTTTACCTCACGAAATGCGTTACCAACTGATGCTTGTATGTATTTTGAGCCAATCAGCTTATTAATGTCCTCTTCACATAATACTTTTGTATAGTGTGCAGAATACAAGTCTTCTGACATACTCACTCCGTATACAACTCCATTTTTTTTTAATACATAGTCTGCTAAAGCGCTAAAAATTCCACCAGATGAGGATTTGTTTCTTATATTATCCGTATAGTAACCTACATAACTTTTCATATTTTATCTCTTTTCATCCTAGAGCGAAAAACATTAGTTACCATATTTCTTTCTTCATTATTCATTGCAATTATATACTCAGACACGAAATACATAATTATAAATATAATTCCTTTTAATAGTAGCATAGACCAAGACACTCGAAGAAAGAAATGATTGATTATGAATCCACCCAAAACTGGAATTAATGAGACAATAATGATAGGAAATATCTGCTTCCAAAAAAACACTATATTCAGTCCAATATATTTTTCATATACCATATTCATAATCAATCCATTACCAATTAACAACGAAATTGCTGTTCCAAAGGCTGCACCTGCTGCACCGAATTTATAAATCAGTGGAATACTTATGATAATATTTCCAATAGATAAACCTGCATAGATTATAGATCTCACCTGATGTTTATTCAATGCCCGTTGAATATCAACCCCTAATGATTGCATGAGAGGAATAGCCTCCGGTGCAATGAGAAAAAGTGTGATATAGTAAGCTTCTCCATAATTCTTTCCAGCCCATAGAGCAATAAAATCCTTTCCCAAAACAAAAAAACCAGATACAATTGCAAGAACAATATATGCTTGAACTCTTCCAACCTTTACAAATAATACATTCAACTTTTCCATTGGATCATTATTATTCGCCACAATCAAGTTAACTTGAGTGGCCATAACTGATGCTGTCATATCAGAGGCTTGAGTATAAATAGAATTAATTTGAGCTCCAACACTATATATTGCAATTGCAGCCGATCCAATTAACCTTCCTAAAAGGAATTTATCAACATTCCAATTGATTTGATCAATAATTGAATTCAAAAAAATAAAAAAAGAAAAGGCACTGATATTCCTTATTAAATTGAAATCTAATTTCCTAAACGAAAATTTCGCTCCGATTTTAGCAATTGCATACCAAACATTGACAACACCAGCCAGAATGGTAAGGAACGTTGTCACACAGACCAAACCAACCGATCCCTTTCCTAGTAAGAGGATTATAATAGTCAAGAAAGGATTTACAGCATTTTTCAAAAGTTCTACAACTTTTTGAAAGATAAATGCTTCTTGCGAACTTATGATTGAGGAAAAAACACTAATCGGAAATGTGAGAGCCATATTAATTGTTAATATTATCAACAACACTTTCGACAAAGCTAATTCATCTGATGTAAGTTTATTGCCTAGAATAACCTGAGCGTTAACAGAAATAAGTAGTCCTAAAATAAGAACAAAAACTGCAAATACCGTAAAAACAGTTAAAAACGTGCCATTTAATTTTTTTTCTTTATCAGAATCGCCATTGCATTGAGCATAAAACCTTAGATAAGAACCACCAAATCCAAAATTTAAAAGGCTTAAATACGAAATAACACTAGCAACCAACTGATACACACCATACTCATTTTGTCCCAAAATGCTCAACATAATTGGTACATAAATTAGCTGTGTACCCATCTTCACCAAAAAATTAATATATCCTAAAACAACTCCCAATCTACGCTGCTTACTTCTGTTATCTATCATTCAATGCTCCTCCGCAACATAAAAAGGCATTCTTTTCTTCGTTTATTCAAAATTTTGTCAACCATTGAGAAATCAATGTCTTCTTTTAAAATCACGTTTGCATTTATTTTATTCATTAGCCTATGCTCCAGGCCAATCAATTTCAAAAGAGTATTCATTCTATCGATGTTATAATATGGATCACTTTTTTCGTCTTCTCCATTATCAAAAACAATAAAATTTTTATGAAATAAAACTGAGAAAGCTGTTCCATGAAAAGAATCAGTAAATACTTCTTTTGCATTTAGGATCGCTTCAAGAAAATCTAGTGGTGACCATTGTTCCTTTTCAAGATTTTCTTCATCTATTGCTAGTCCATATTTTATTTTACAATTTAATTCTTTTGCTCTTGTGGAAATAATTCTTTTCTGTTCGGCTGTTAAATTAAAGGCATAGCACAAAATGTAATTATCTGAATGCCTTTGTAATTTCAATTTATTAATCCATGCTTCACCCGATAAAAGCAATGTAGGATCTAAAACCACTTCAGAAGATACACTAAAAAGTTCAGAAAAAATCCTCTTTCCACTATTTTCTCTGACATAAAGATAATTTATTTGACTAATCCACTCTTTTATTTCAGGATAATCCAGAAACTTCTCCTTTCTTTTTTCATCGCATGTACTTACTGCATACGCTACACGCCGAACAGATTTATCACCTACATTAGCTAAGAAATAAAAAGGATGAATATTATACGGATTCCACACCTGATCACTTCCACAGACAAGGAAATCAGGTCTGTTCTGAGAAATATAATTTTGGACTTGCTTATCACTATTTAACTGATTTGTTATCTTCATGTTCTCACATATAAATTTATCAAACTTTGCTTGAACAATTCTTTGACTTTTTGTCAACTTCATTAAATCTTTCAATTTTCTAAAAACAGATGTTGACGGATATCTATTAGACCCAAAACAGACATGTTCTACATCATATCCCATCTCTGTTATCACACGTTGGAGAGCGTATGCCTGTAGCGTTTGTCCATAATTTCTTCCCGAATTAAACCATGAAAATATATATCCTTTTTTCATTCTAACGCCATCCCCTAATCCAATATTTTAAAGTTTGTTTTATTGTAAAAAATGAATTCGAATACATAATATGTTTAACTTCTATTGTCAACACATCCTTTTGTTGTTTAGATAATTGTTCATATTTAAGCAAATTGTAGCAATAAGAAGGAGTCAACGTACTACATCCATATTCATATTTCTTACACTTTTCTTCTCCAAGGATCTCACAAATTCTTTTTTTCCATATATACATTAATATAAGAGATGATGAATATCTAGCCATTAAAGTATTTTTTAGACAATCATCGGATAACTTAATGTCTACATCCATTCCCTGCACATTTAAAACAGCTTGCTCAAGTGCATTCATGCTTGTATACACACTCTGTCCAGTCTGTCTATACGCATAAATAGCTCTGTTAACAGCAAACATTTCTCCGTAATTCAAACTATTGATTACAATATTATTGTCATCAAAATAACCAATTTGCTTTATGTATTCGATACGACCTTTATCAAAGCATTTTTTATGAACGCAGGCTCCAGCAGGTAGATAAAACTCCTTTAGAAAAGTCTTTTTATCCACACTTTGATTCCTTACTCCAGAGGGTAATGTTATTTCTTTTTTATTAAAACCATTGCCAACATACTTAAAACCAAACGCAATAACACTAATATCCTCATACTTTTCAAATATACTTATTGCTTCTTTTATAAAGGCTGTATCACAATAATAGTCATCACCATCAAGCGTACAAAAAGCATCCCCTGTCGAATGTTCCAATATATTTAATCTATTAGCACTAGCCCTTTTTACAGAATCATATTTTTTATTAGTTTCTCTTGGCATGATATACAGTCTAATTTTATCTGGATAGTTCTCGACATAACTATTTATTATCTCAATCGTTCCATCAGTTGACCCATCATCGCCAATAATGATTTCCCAATCACAAGGTTTTTCAATTGCCAAAATACTATCTAAACTAGGCTTTACATATTCTTTTTGATTATAATAGGTCACTAGGAACGAAATTTTCATAAATTCAACTCCCATATTTCATACACGTCTGTTCGTCCACCGAACCCTTCCTTCTGCGAACAGAGTCCTTCGTTTAAATAAATCTTTCCATGTTCCGTAGATATCCCAAAATCAAGCCACTTCTTACTAGCCTTGTATTTTTCGATAACCGTAGCTACGGCAAAGTCCAAAGCTCCTATTAAACGTGCCTCATCATTTGCTGCCATATACTGAGTATGTACCACCTCATCATACTCATATACAACTGTGCCAGCTATCATCTTGCCATCTTTCATAGATGCAAAAAGATGTATATTTTCAGGCAGTCTATCGTGTAATAACTTTAGCTCTTCTCCAGTATGTACTGCACGTACACCGTGATGTTCTGTTAGTACGGCATTTTCCAAATTAATAAAGGTCTGAAAATCTTCACTTCCAGAAAGTTCTTCAATAAGTACTCCTTCTCTCTTTGCCCTTGAAATCTGTGCTTTTCTTCCTTTTGGCATTTTGAGTGGAGATGAGAGATTGATAACAGTTGAAACATCAACTGTCTGTAAATTAGCATTATTAGCAAATAAAGCAAATCTATCTTCTTCAGATGGCTGTTTATGGTAAATATGAGGTATGCATTTATATCGAATTGTTTTAAAACCATTTTCTTTGGAATAGTTTATTAAAGCTTCAAAACAGTCCATCATTGTATGTTGTTTCATCTTGGTATCTGATATAAAGCCACCATATGTTAACCCCCCGTGAGAAATCAACATATCATCATGCTCGCTCATTGGGAGAAGTGCAAGAAGCTTTCCTTCATCATAAAACATTAAAGAATGATCTCTAAATCTGTCTTTATGATAATCCATATAATTTCGATCAAACATAAACAGATAATTCTTACTCTGCTTATTAAACTGATTCCAAATTGACAATTTATCGTCAGTATATCTCTCTATTTCTATCATCAAATTCTCCTTTTACTCAAAACGATTAATTCTATCAATTACATATTGAATTTCTTCATTTGTCATTCCATAATACATTGGAATACTCAGTTCTGTTTCACTGATTTTTTCTGCAATTGGATAGTCACCTTTCATAAATCCAAGATTTCTGTAACATTCCTGTAAATGAATTGGAATCGGATAATGTTTATTTGTTCCGATACCTGCCTCGTTTAAAAATGCTTCTAATTCAGCTCTTCTATCACATCTAATGCCAAAAATATGCCAAACTGGTTCAGCATAATCCGGCACAAATGGAAGAACAATCTCAGGGTTATTTATACCCTCTAAATATTTCTGTGCGATATTTCTTCTCTCGACGTTAACCTTACCAAGAAACGGAAGTTTTGCACTTAAAAAAGCAGCCTGTAATTCATCAAGACGGGAATTATTTCCTTGATATATATGATGATATTTATAATCAGAACCATAATTTCCCAAGGCTCTAACTTTATTTGCCAGTTCTTCGTTACTAGTAACAACCGCACCAGCATCACCAAGGGCACCTAAATTTTTGCCCGGATAAAAACTAAATCCTGCTGCATCACCAAATGATCCAATTACTTTTCCTTTATACTTTGCTCCATGTGCCTGAGCGCAATCCTCTACAACATACAAGTTATGTCGACGAGCAATTTCCATGATTGGATCCATATCACATGCTTGCCCATACAAATGTACTGGCATAATAGCCTTTGTTTTATCTGTAATTGCTAATTCAATCCTTGTTGGATCAATATTAAAAGTTCTTATATCTGGTTCAACAAACACAGGTTTTGCTCCAGTATAAGTAACTGCAAGAGCTGTTGCGATATATGTATTTGAAGGTACAATTACCTCATCTCCTTCTTTAATATCCAAAGCTTTTAAAGAAAGAAACAAAGCATCTAATCCATTACCAACTCCAATACAAAACTTTCTGTCACAAAAAACGGAAAATGATTTTTCAAATGCTTCATCTTCCGTGCCTTCAATATACCAAGAACGGGTATAAACACGCTCAAATGCATCTCTAAGACCTTTATCCAATTTCTTTTCTAATGGCTTAAAACTTACAAATGGAATTTTCATTTTTAAATCACCTCCGCAGTTGTTGTGTCTCCACAATTTTTCACAAACTCTAAAAATTCATCATAGTCACGAATATAATCCGATTCATCATAAAATTCTGATGCTAAAACCATAAGTACAGCATCTGGCGAAAAGTCAAACATTTCTCGCCACATATTATTTGACACATATAAGCCTTCGTATGGTTTTTCAAGCGGTACAACCTTTTTTTCGCTTCCATTATCAAGCCGTATCTTACAGCTCCCATGTATACAAATAAGTATTTGCTGTAAGCACTTATGCGCATGATAACCTCTCGTAACCCCCTTTGCTGTGTCATACATATAATAAACACGCTTAACTCTAAACGGGATGTCTTTAAATTCTTCCAACGCCACAAGTTGTCCCCTTTCATCTCCATGTGGTTGAAAAACATATTTAATCACTTGCATAACTACACCTTCCTTATCTAAGTTACCAGCCCACTTTTCAAATGGGCTTTGCATAGAAGTTTTTATACTTCAAATACCACTACAACTTTGCCGATTTCCCCAAATCAGATGAGGAATTAAAAAACTTTTTCATTAGTTATCAATCCAACAAAACATTTTTTCAATTTCAGAGGTTTTATTTGTTTTTAAAGGTATATAAGACTTGGCATATCGAAATTTTGCTCTATATATAAATACACTTGGAAAAAATAATATTTTTAATAATTTATTTAATAGCTTATTTTTTCTCAATTTCAAATATTTTTTAAATTTTTTTTGCATACAATTAACAGCTTCTCGTTGAGAAATCAAATCATTAGATGTTTCAAAGTCAGTATGTAATAATAAATCCCACTCATCATTTTTTGATGTTGAAATACCTGTACCATATTCATACCATATTACAGTTTTAGGATAATACACTACGCTAATACCATCATATACCATAATTCTAATCATATAATCTTCTGCATAGACAATTTTATTTTTTATTATTCCCATGTATTTGCTAAGTGTATCAGTTTTCATTAATTGTGATGCTCCAAGAATGGTATCATTTGCAACAACATAGTCAACAAATTGCCGTGAATTATAGTTTCCAGATTCATATAAATATTTATTTACAGGTGAACCTTTTGTCTTATGAAAATTTAACGTTTCAATTTTGGAATAAAAAACAGCATTTCCAAAAGAAACATCTGCGTTATTGGTTAGCATAAACTTAACCCAATGATAAAGAACATTTTCATCAAAAAGGTAATCGCCTGGAGCTATTGTTTTGGTATATCTCCCTTTAACAAATTTCATTGCATTAGCAATATTCAATACAGTTCCACGATTGTGCGTTGCGTTTAAAATCAAATAATCTTTAAAATTATATTGTGACATTAATTTATTAATTTCATCATCATATATTTTTCTTGAGCCGTCATCAGCAATAACTATTTGCATTGATATATTCTTTTGTTTTAATATTGATAAAATGGTCATTCTAATGCTTTCCCATTTTGAATTATATGTAACTATTACTACAGAAACATCTATCATTTTATATCACCAAAACTTCTTTCTATTCCATTTTTTTAATTACTAAAAAAATTCACATTTCATTCAAAATAATCTTACGAACTGTAATTATTAAAAAAACTAATTTTATTTTTTATACATATATAGAATACTAATTCAATTAGAAATATGTAATCCCACTGAACATTATATCCAAATCCTTGTATAATAATTGCCAAAGTAACAATGGTATATTTTTTATCTATCTTATATCCTCGAATAAGAATTTTAGATAAAAAAGTGTAATAAAGTACAAATCCTACTATTCCTAAAGAATACAACCTATCCATAATATCAGACTCAACCGCCCAATTTCCAATATTAATTCTATTATCCAATACGGAAAAAATGTATCCTGAACATCCATAACCATATCCAAATAAGTTTTGTGATACTGAACTATTTTTAAAAATAGAAGGATATCTATAATAATACAATAAATGCGCATTAGTACTCGAATCCTTAGAAGATCCAAATAATCGAATTATTATATAGCCAACTTTATCCATCATAATATTCAACGCATTGGTAAATAATAATATGGCTGCTAAGATGGATATAACTCCCATTACTGATAAGATAACTTTTCTTTTTATCTTACTGTTTTTATTTTTTTCTAATAATCCACAAAAAAATAATAATAGTAATGTAACACACACTCCAACGATTGCAGACGAACTACCACATAAGAATGCATCCATAAGGATTAACAATCTAAAATAGATATTTTCAAATAAAACGAGACCCAAAACCATTAATGGGGCAATAATTGCAGAATGATATGTTACTCCTGATGGGTACCATACCCAATCCCGAATAAATGAAGCACTTTGAGTTAATCCTAATGTATCCACAAATATAAACTTATTTATATCTATATTTCCAACATGATAAAAAATATATTGTATAGGAATATACACAAATTGAATAATACAAGCTATTTTAAGGCCTTTCTTTATCCAATAAATCGTTTCTTTTTTGTGATATATTAAATTTCCAAAAAGTCCAGTCAAGAAAAAAATAGGTAATACAAGTACTGGCATTACTATAGCAGCTTTTTTGTAAATATCATTCATATTTCCCAATTGTGCTAATATACCTGATAAAAAAAATTCAAGAAAAACTGCTATTATCAATGGATCCTTATACAAATAAAACTTTCCCTTTTTTTTTAAGAATGTTAAATATATTAAAAGAATTAATTCAAAATAAAAGAAATATGTTCTTCCATCATATTGAAATAAATCCAAAGACGCAAATGAAAACAATAATAATACCATGAAATTAGTTATCGATATATTATTATGTTTAATGGCAAAACTTTTCCCCATATTTTTTCTCCTCATCTAAAAAAGCTCTTTTCGATAAAATGATTAATAGCTATTATGAATCCATTTTACTTTTAAATATCATAATAATTCTAATTATCTAATTGTCTTTTTAAAAGAGCATAATTTGTTTATAAAACAGTAATACATATTGAGATGAAGCACTCAAACAAATTAGAGATTGTCAATATTTTCTGCTTCATTTTCCAGATATTCAAATAGCATTTCTCGTTCTTCAACATAAATTTTTAGATATTCTATATTACTATTTTCGTCAACATTAGCAATTTTCATACTACAAAAAAACATATAAACTTTTATTTTTTTATAATTCTATAGGCAATTACATGTATTTTATAATCAATATTGGCAATTATTGAGTTGCAATACTTACAAAGATCTTTCGCCTGCAACTTTCCTGTATCCTGCAAGTATTTAAACATAATTCCATTTTTTAAGTCTTGTTTTTCTTGTTTATTCAAATAACGATTATTTTCAAGCAACTCATACATTTCACAAGCGGATTCTTTCATCTTTTCCAAGTCACTAGATAAATTATTCCCGTTTGTATCATTATGGATGTAAACTAATTCAGGATTACATTCAACACGCACCTTACTTTTAAACAACAAAATCCAAAGGAGCCAATCATCTGCACCATTTTTTTTCAAAGGATTTTCTATCCATTCTTTTGGTATACTCTCCCTTTTTATCAAACACTCTCCTGGAGATGGTATTAAATTCCGCACTTGGATAAACCGAGGCAATTGCATTAAATACCTCATTTCTTTGTAGGAATGAAATACCAATTTATTTTGTTCTCCATACTGATACAAACCATTTCCTACGACAAACTCAGTATTTTTTGTTAATGAAATCTGCTTCAAAAATCCATCACAAACCAGTTCGTCATCTTGGTCCAGAAATAATATCCATTCATTCTTTGCATATTTCAAGCCGTTTATTCTGGTTTTTTGAATACCCATGTTTTTCTCGTTAACAATAACCTTGATATTCATTTCATCGAATTCTTTTGGGATACAAACTTTTTCATTTGGGCTATCATTTACAATTATAACTTCGAACACTGCTTTTTTCTTGCACATTGCAGCGCATTGTTTAATACTAGTAAGCAATCTTCTTATGTAGTTATTGCCATAATAGAAAGGTGTTATTACGGTGATACCTATTATATTTTTCATTTTACTTATTTCCTTTTTCTTAACACATTTTCTCTTTCATCAACGAAAATACTTCCATCTGAAACAACTTTTGCAACAAGTATTTCTTCACCTATTCCATAACCATTTCCAATCGTACTCCATCCAGAATTGTTACATTATCTCCAATCCAAGAATCATCTTCAACTGTAATCCTTTTTTTCTAAACTCCTTGGCTTTTATTACTACACTATTTATTGGAAACACGTGGTTTTCTACAAATAAATCTCACTAATTCTTGCACTCACTCTTATTGCTCTATTGTCTTCTTATAAATCTCCATCAGTTGTTTATAATTATCTTCCGGTTTATAATTCTGCTCGTAATCCAGTCGCGCATTTCGACCAATTTCAGCAATCAATTCTGACTTACTCCAAAGTTCAGCGATACATTTCTGGAAACCTTCAATATCCCCCAGTTTCACCTTATAGCCATTCTTTCCATCTTCAATTGCTTCTGTTGAGAATCCAAGATCAGTTGCTATCAATCCTTTTCCAAGGCTCTCTGTTTCGATTTCAACCATAGAACAACCTTCATACCAAATGGAAGGGAAAACTACAAATTCTCCACCTTTCACAATTGACAGACATTTATCGTGTTGTGTGTATCCAAGAAAGTAAACATTATCGTGCATTTTCGCCCAATGGCTAAACTCTTCTTCGAGCGGACCTCCACCCATTACGACTAATGGAATATCACAAGAAATACTATCCCATATTTGCATCAGAATTCTAATACCCTTTTCTTCTCCGATACGCCCATAAAAAACCACATATCTTTCCGGTAAGCCATCAACTTTTATCGCCTTAAGATTTGCCTCTGCATCTGACACAAAATTATACTTCTTGGTGATTTTCTTTTTATCAAACCCAATCTCCGTTAAAAGTCGAATCTGATTTTCGTTCAAACAGATGTAATGATCAATCTGTTTATAGAAGCTCTTTCTTATTCGATGATATTTAAAAATCCCTGCCACAATAAAGCTCTGCAGCCTAGAATTTTTAAAGCATCCATATTTGCACATACGAAAATACTTTCCATCGCCACATTCATTACACAATTCTGTTCCTCTCAAGGATGTTGAACACGGACAAACAAAGCGAGTATCATGTAATGTTGCTACAACTTTCGCTCCACTTCGTTTAGCAGCATACAGAATGGACGGCGATAGTAATGGAAAAAAAGTATGAATATGTACAATGTCCGGCTTTTCTTTCTCAATCATCTGTCGTACTGCTCTATAGTTTTTTGAACTCCACAACATTCCAAACGTTGCAGATAACTTACCAAGCACTCCTGCATTATCAAATTCATCATTAGAAACCGTATAGCGAACCACTTGATTCCCATGACTTTCCAGCAGTGCAGTTTCGCTCTTGAAAACCTGATCGTCTCCACTTGCTGAACCTTTTCTATGGAAATTATGTATTGCCAATATTTTCATAGTCAGTTCTCCCAGTTTATAAACACATCTTCATACTGTCTGCAGATTTTCTCCCATGTGTACTTTTCTGCCACACGCTTTTTGGCTTTTTTCCCCATCTCTGCAATTTCATCTGCACTCATCAGGTCTGCCTTATCAATCAGCTTAGCCAAATTTCCATTCATACGACTCCAGTATAAAGCGCAATCTTCTGCTACTTCTCTATTAAAACCAACATCAACCAGTAAATTCAAATCTGTACTACCAAGCGCTTCAATCAGCGATGGATTTGTGCCTCCAACAGTATGACCATGGAAATATGCATAAGCATTCTCTCGAATCTTCTTGAGCAGTTCCTGATCGTAAACAGTACCAACAAACTTAATTCTCTTATCACTCTTGAAATGGAGCGTTTTCTCTAGCTCATTCAAGAACTTCTCATTCACATTTGTGATAATAGCAAAGTTCTTCTTGCTTTTACTTTTCATGAACTCCCGAATCATGACTTCAAAAGAGTTCTCCGGTACAAAACGACCAACGACAAGATAGTAGTCCTTTTTCGTCAGTCCTTTTTCTTTATACCAATTCACCAGCTTCTCATCGTCATCAGCTAACTTACTAAGAGTCAGATCTGCACCATACGCAATAAATGTGGTCTTCGGATTTCTGCACTTGATGCCTTTGCCGTCATAGCACTCGTGAATATACTTCTCGATGTTCACTGAGTCACAGATAGCAAGGTCACAGTATTTAATCATCATCTGCTCAGAAATCTTCCAGTATTTCCGAATCGGCGCAGACCACTTTGCTCTCATCCACTCGTGTCCGTCTGGATTCAGGTACACAGTACCGCCCAGCTTATGGATTTCTTTATAGAAGTGACCAGCAAAAGGTCCGATACGGCAGGCCATGATGTAAACGATCGGATGCTTAATTCGATGTTCCTTTATGTACTTACAGCAAGCCTTCAATGCCGCAACATCATAATAAATTGCCTGTGCAGGTCCAATCTGAGGAATATCTATCTTGAAACAATGTGCATTGTGGAATTCAAACTCCTGATCATTGATTCTGGTCACACCATCCACTTTTGTTTCGTCCATGCAGCCGTCACCGTTAGCTTTACACGCCACATGATATTTAATATTTTTCTTGTTCTGGTGGTACTCTGTAAGCTTATAAACAAAAGTCTCATATCCGCCATAAGCACCTAAGCTCTTAGCTCCTACCAGAAATACGTGTCTTACTTCGTTTTCACGCTGCATTCTTCCTATCTCTCCGTTAAATAATCTTTCTATCTACACATCCATTTGGATGGTATTTCTTTTTCCTCTTACCGCTCACACGGCTAAGTGTTTTCTTGTGCTGTCGTATCCAATTACCCCAGCAACCAAGTCTTTTCTCGATATTTCGTCTATTTTCCTACATCTCATCATCCAGACAGGTTCACTCAACAAAATCAGTCGAGCTTTCACTCTCATTTTTCCGGCACGATATCAACCGCAGTTACCTAATGGTGCTGGGAAAGTAAAGTTGCAATGGATAATTCAACATAACCGGTACCGGCTACGGCGATTTTATAATCTTTCTTCATAACGTGTATCCTTCCAGAAGTCTATTTTACATTACAGAAGCCATGAACCATTTCTCATTCACAGCTTCTTCTCTTCCTAAATCCTTATTTCGCCAATCTTTACAAATTTACTTTTATTTTACCACACTGTTCTCTCACCCGCAACATATCTGCCGTTTTTTATAGTATAGTTAAATGTAATTTTTTTCAGATCAGACTTTTTTTACATGGAACCTTTCTGTCCTAATACAATCAGTACGGTTCTGAACAAAATTTTGATATCCAGCATAAACGACCATTCTGCAATATACTGGGTATCCAGTCTTACAACTTCCTCGAAGTCTGTAATATCACTTCGTCCGCTTACCTGCCACATACCGGTAAGACCTGGTTTAATAGCCAGACGGGCTCTGTGGTGCAGTTCGTATTTTTCCCACTCGTCTACTGTCGGCGGACGGGTTCCGATGAGGCTCATATCACCTTTTAATACATTGAAGAACTGCGGGAACTCATCCAGTGAAGTTTTGCGGATGAAATTTCCAATTCCCTTGCCAGGGCCCTTTTCGCTGCCGATAACACGCGGATCGTTCTCCATTTTGAACATCAGACCGTCGCTGACACGATTCTGTTTCATCAGTTCTTTTTTCCGTTCCTCCGCATCCATGTACATACTGCGGAATTTGTAGATTTTGAATTTTCTTCCGTTCTTTCCAACACGGTATTGTGAAAAGAAGATCGGACCCGGCGATTTGATATAAATTGCAGGAGCAACAAACAAAAAGATGATTCCCGTCAGGATACATCCTACGAGACCACCGCAGATATCCATGATTCGTTTCAGGACAAGCTGGCCTGCGCTTGCCATGTTAATGCAGGTAGTAATAACTGTGTAATTGCCCATACGTTCCACTGTCTGGTTTTTCCCCTGCATCTCATTGACATCTGCAATTTTAACGTGAATCGTGATTCCCATTTCTGTAAAAGCATCAAAAACCTTCTGTGGAATTTCTCTGCCCTCTGGAAGAACAATCAGAACTTCATCAAACCATTCGCGGCAGACATATTCGGCTACGTTTGCGAGGTTGGATACAACTGGTACACCATGAATTTTATGTCCGGTTCTGTCCTGATCCACCAGTACAACACCTGTTGGATGCACGCCGCTGTAATCGAAGTCCAGCATGCTTTTTACAACAGACTGCGACTGTTTTTCAGTTGTTATTACCAGCAGAGAACGACCACTGTGCTCACCTTTGCCGCGTTTTTTCAAAACTGTTTTCCATCCTGCACGCATCAGATAGGATATAACTCCATAGATCGCACCGGTCAGAATAATCGTCGCTCTGGAGATCTGGTCTCCTTCCCGAATCAGAAACAGGTAAAATACACCAAGAACAACGATGTATACCATATTCTTAATTGTTTTTCCAATTTCCGCCAGATAACCACGTTTCAAAACGTTCTTGAAGGAGTCATCAAAGAACATGATCATCACCTGAATCAGTGCGAATACGATGGCTTCGTTTCGGTAAATTGTGTTTCCATATGGATTCAGACTGTGATGTCTCAGAAAATAACCCATAATAAAAGCAAGCTGAAGGCAGATGATATCAAGGACCATAAAATCCAGGTGCTTCAGCCAGCCTGTAGATGATTTTTTATACATACCTTTCTCCCCTGTCGTACTTCTCTTTTCTCCTGAGATCGTAACAGAAATTTCTTTCGCATAGTTTTTCTATTTTCTTTTATTACCACTCTTGTCAAAACTCATGTCTGTCTTATCGGATTCTACGCAACCGTAACATTTCTGCGCCGAAATCAGAAGCTGATTTTTCTTTATCGTGAGTATTTTATCTCATCTCTACTATAAATGAGCAAATCCAAAATATTGCACAAAAGAAAGACACCCTCTGTAGAA